>Ga0209409_1000008_pt1 | contig 185720 bp, 140 predicted proteins | sample AD_JPNMR1_MetaG_FD_184424 | JGI IMG/M metagenome (GOLD analysis project Ga0209409, IMG submission 184424) | Active sludge microbial communities of municipal wastewater-treating anaerobic digesters from Japan - AD_JPNMR1_MetaG (SPAdes) (version 2) | ecosystem: Engineered > Bioreactor >... | reverse complement strand
CGTCCTTCGTCGGCCCGGAAGACCGAAAATACCTCGAAAACGGGGCAGGCGCAACGGGGGGAGCGCTGTACAATGGCGGAACACAGCCCGGCGGCGTAGCCGGGCAAGGTCAAATGGGAAATGTCGGGTTAGATCGATGGACAAGTTATCAATTGGAAGCACCGCATCCTGCCCTCCGCAAACCGGATGGAGTTGGCGAATCTTTGCGCTGTTCCTGGCGCTGACGCTGACGGTCTGGCTTTGGCCGTCGATTTTCGGCGGGAAGGTCTTGCTGCCCCTGGACATCCTGAGCCACAGCCCGCCCAACGTGCCCCTGGACGACGAGCCGGTGCGCAACGGCCTCATTGGCGACATGATTTGTGAGAACTACACGTGGCAACTGTTCCAGCGCCGGGCTCTGGCGGCGGGGGAGTTGCCTTTGTGGAACCCCTATACGTTCTGCGGCCATCCGCTCTACACGACGGGGCAGGCGTCCACCTTTTATCCGCTGAATGCCATTTTCTGGACCGTCCCGTTGCCGCAGGCTTACGTGGTTTTCACCTGGGTTCATCTGTTCCTGGGCGGGCTGTTCACGTATCTGTTTTGCCGGCGGATGGGCATTGGCGGGTTCGGGGCCGCGGTCGGTGGGATAGCCTTCGCCATGGGCGGGTTCCTGACCACGCGGTTGCTGTGGCCGATGCTGCTGGGATCGGCGATCTGGCTGCCGCTGATGCTGCTGTGGATCGACTGGATGGCCGAGCCCGCCCCGTTGGCCCGTTGGACGCGCGGACTCCTCGTGGGGGCTTTTCTGTTTGTCCTGCCGATTCTGGCCGGTTTCTTCGAGATTGCCTTTTACGCCTATGTGGCCTGCGGGGTGTTCACGTTATTCCGGGTCGCGAGACTGTTGAGGCGACCAGAAGACCAGGTGGCCGGGGAACCAGAGGATGCGGGGACAGCGGGGCGGCAGGACGCAGGGACGCAGGGAACCGGAGATGGGCGGGCTCGGAAGGCGGGGTTGTTTCTGCTGAAGGTGGGGGTCACGCCCGTGCTGGCCGCGCTGCTGGCCGCCCCGCAACTGTTGCCCTTCTTTGAGGTGATGGATCGCAACGTTCGCTCCGGGCGCGGCGACTTCAATACGGTGAAGGCCAGCGCGCTGGCCCCGGTTGATCTGCTGACGTTGGTCAGTCCGGATGCGCTGGGCAATCCAGCCGAGCATGTAAATTTCAGCCTGCCGGAGCGGCAGTGGCACGAGGCTGCCCCGGTTTATTTCGGTCCGAAGAACTATGTAGAGGCAGGTTTCTATTTCGGCCTGCTGCCGCTGGGTTTCCTGCTGCTGGGATTGGCCGGACGTTATCGCGGGTTCGTTTATGCATGGTTCTTGCTGGGGCTGGCCCTGGCTTTTGCCCTGGTGACGCCGGCATACAAGCTGTTTTTCCATGTGGTGCCGGGGGCGGAGCAGGTGCGTACGCCGTTCCGCTGGATGTATCTGGTCCTGTTCGCGGGCGCGTTCCTGGCGGGCATGGGGGGGCAGTATTGGTACGACCGGCTGGGACGCCCGGTGGGGCGAGCCGGCCGGACGATAGTGGGCTTGGCCCTCTTTGGCTGCCTGGCGGTGGCCACGGCGGTGGTTGTGCTGTTGTTCTACCCGGGGCCGCTGCTGGACTGGGCCGGACGGCTGGTCGAGGCCCAGGGCAGGGTCGGGGCCGCGTTCAAAAGCCCGGGCGATCTGGCCGGCTTCATTTGGTTGAACGGTTTTCGCTTTGCGCTGTTCGCCCTCGCGGCGGCGATCTGCATCGCCCTGGGCTGGTGGAAACCCTGGCCGGCACAGACGGCCCGCTGGATCTCCCTGGCGGCGCTGACGCTGATGGCCCTGGATCTGGGGCAGGCGTCTTTCGGCTTCTACACCCATGCGGACCCGGCCATTCTCGAACAAAGGACGCCGGCCATTGAGCACATGGCGTCGGACCCCGGCCTGTTCCGCATCGGGCGCTACGGGCCGGAGAAGTTTCTGTACGCGAATCTGCCCTCGATTTATGGCCTTCAGGATTTTGGCGGGTACGATTCGATCATCCTCACCGACTATGTGCGATTCCTGGAAGCCATCGAGCATCAGCACCTGGTGAAGTTCAACATCGTGATGACCATCGAACGGCCGGCCTCACTCGATTCGCCGCTGCTGCCTTTGCTGAACATCCGTTACCTGCTGACAGGACGAACGCTGGACCACCCCGACTGGCAGCCGGTGCCTGTAGAGGCCAACGTAAAGCTGTACCGCGTCCGGCCGGAGCGGGAGTTGCCGCGGGCGTTTCTGGTCTCTTCCGTTCGGCCGGTGGGTTCTCTCGATGAGGCGATCCACGAAATCAAGAGCGGCGCGGTGAATGTATTCACGGCGGCCACTGTTGAGGCGCCGCCGGAGGTTGCCGAAAAGCTGGTGGATTCTGCCGACGGCGAGAAGGGCACGGCCCGGATCACGCGTTATCAGTTTTCGCGGGTGTGCATCGAGACCTCAACCGCGCGGCGCGCGCTGCTCGTGCTCCTGGATGTTCACTATCCTGGTTGGAAGGCATACATTGACGGCGCGCCGGCGGAAGTGTATCGGACGAATGGCGTGTTTCGCGGTGTATCCGTGCCGGCCGGCCGCCACGAGGTGGAGTTCCGCTTTGAGCCGGGCAGTTTCCGGACGGGTGTCGTCATCGCCGCGGGGTGCCTGGTGTTGCTGACGGTGTTGGGCGTGACGGGCCGGTGGCGAGGGCCGGCGGGGCCGGAGTTCACGTCGGTGGCTGACAGCTCCTGTGGTGCTTCTTTGACAACCGAGAACGAGGCGGGGGAGGCGTCTGCCTTCCGGGAAGAGGGGGATGGTGGGGTGTGAGCGAGACGATTTCAATTATCATTCCGGCATACAACGAGGCGGATCGCATCGGCAGATCGCTGGTTGAGGTGTTGCGCTTTGCCGCCGACTATCGCGGCGGCGCGGAAGTGATCGTCGTTGACGATGGCTCGACGGATGCGACCGCGGCCCTGGTAGAGAGCCTCCAGGCGAACGCGGGCGAGCGGCTCAAGCTGGTTCGCCATACTCACAACCGCGGCAAAGGGGCGAGCGTTCGCACCGGCTTTGAGCAGGCCGGCGGCGAGATCGTGTTGTTCACGGATGCCGATCTGTCCACGCCCATTGCCGAAGCGGAACGGCTGATTGGGCCGGTGGAGGCGGGGGAATGTGACGTGGCTATCGGCTCGCGGGCCATGGCCCAGTCGCTGATCCAGGTACAGCAGAGCTGGGTTCGCCGGACCATGGGCCGAACGTTTAACCGGTTGGTTCGCATGTGGACGGGGCTTGGTTTCAGCGATACGCAATGCGGGTTCAAGGCTTTTCGTCGCAGCAGCATGGCCCGCGTATTTGCCCTCCAGCGGCTGGAGGGTTTCGCGTTTGATGTTGAGCTGCTTTATCTGGCCGCCAAGTTTGGCCTGCGCGTGCTGGAGGTGCCGGTAACCTGGAGCCACGTGGGGCAAAGCCGGGTGTCGCTGGTGGGTGACTCGGCGGCCATGCTCGTGGAACTGATCCGCATCCGGCTCAATGACTGGCGCGGTTTGTATCGCGAGGCGTGATTCATATCCTTTGCCGCGGCACAGCTCATCTGCCGCGAATCTCGGTCCCAATTGCTTTTAAGAGAGAAAACTCTGAGGGCCTCGCTTCGGAGGGGTAAAATCCCTCGGAGCGGCGTGGAGTCGTTCCGGGTCGATACGGAGTGCCTGACATGAACGGACCACTCAGCGGGGTCAAGATTGGCATCCTTGTGGCGGACGGATTTGAGCAGGTGGAGATGACCGAGCCGCGCAATGCCCTTGAGACGGCCGGCGCGGGGACCGACCTGATCTCACCCAACAAGGACAAGGTGCGGGGCTGGAATTTCACGGACTGGGGAGACGAGTTCAAGGTGGACGTGAGTCTGGATGAGGCCCTGCCCGCGGATTATGACGCGCTGGTGCTGCCGGGCGGCTCCTTGAACCCGGATAAGCTGCGCCGGGATCCACGCGCGGTGCAGTTCGTGCGTGAGTTTTTCGACACCGGCAAGCCCGTGGCGGCCATTTGTCACGGCCCCTGGACACTGGCTGAGGCGGGTGTGCTGCGCGGCCGGCGGGTCACTTCCCACGAGGCGATTCAAACGGACCTCAAGAACGCTGGCGCCCAATGGGTTGATGAGGCGGTGGTGGTGGACGACGGATTGGTGACCAGCCGCAAACCCGACGACCTCCCGGCCTTCAACCAGAAGATGATCGAGACGTTTCAGCAGTACTGCCCGCTGCCGGCGGGTGTCGCGGAATTGCACGTGCCGGAGGATTAGAAGAGGTTTCAGAACGTCAGCGGCTGATCAATCCAGCGGCCGTTCTTTACTGAGATCCCCCGGCGGGCACACCGCGTTTGGTCGCCACAGGTGGCCGGTTCGCCACATTTTTGCGGAGCGGAGCGATGATTGCGGAGAAGACGCAAAGGTTGTCGGCCCCAGCCTCGCGCGAGCGAAGCTTTTCCTGGCTGGGCGTGGCCCCCGACATCGTGGGGCTTCAGACGATGATCGCCAACTTGTACATGGTCGGGCCGGCGGGCACGGCCGAGGGTTGGGTGCTCGTGGACACCGGCGTGCCCTATTTCACCGGCCGGATCCTGGACGCGGCCCGGCAGCGGTTCGGGGGGCAACCGCCGCGGGCGATCGTGCTGACCCACGGTCATTTCGACCACGTGGGCACGGTGCGCGACCTGCTCCGGGACTGGGACGTGCCGGTTTATGCGCACGAGGAGGAGCTGCCTTACCTGACCGGCCAGCGCGACTATCCGCCGCCGGATCCGACGGTGGGAGGCGGGCTCCTGGCCCGGGTGGCGAGCATGTATCCCAGGCAGGCGATTGATCTGGGAGATCGCGTCCAGGCCCTGCCGGCCGATGGGAGCATTCCGGAGATGCCCGGCTGGCAGTGGATTCACACGCCGGGGCATACGCCGGGTCACGTGTCCCTCTATCGAGAGGCCGATCGGGTCCTGCTGGCCGGTGATGCCTTTGTGACCACCCGGCAGGAGTCGGCTCTGTCGGTGCTGCTTCAGTACGGGGCCGTACATGGTCCGCCGGCCTACTTCACGCTGGACTGGCGGGCCGCGCGTGAGTCGGTGCGGAAGCTGGCGTCTTTGCGGCCTCTGGCGGCGGGGACCGGCCACGGTCCGCCCATGCGCGGCGAGCGGCTGCAAAGCGGTCTGCAATACCTGGCCCACAATTTTGATCGCGTGGCCGTTCCTCGCCACGGCCGCTATGTGGAGCCCAGTCAGCCCGTCGAGAAAGGTTGGCGGCCCGCCCGTGGCTGGATCGCCACCAGGGAATCCAAGGATGAGCCCAAAGGATCAATGTGGGATCAGGCCCTGACCAACGTGGCGGCTACGATCGGAATTGTGCTGGGGGTCGCCGCAGTGGTCCGTGCTCTGCGCAGGCGGAGCCGTACACCTCATCACGTCGAATGATACCTCCGCCGTTCTGTTGGAGAGAGTGAGTGCCATGGCCTGTGTGCCACGGCTCTTGAGTCGTGCTTGTGGCCAGCCTGTTGTTCCACACTGCTCAAGCGCAGTGATGTCCAGCGGGCGCTACCGTGAACCGCCGCGCCCGGTCCACCGCCGGCAGCGGTCTGGCCATGATGGCCGGCACGGCTACAATGTCGGGTTCGTGCGTTTGGCTCATGTGGGCGTGAGGGCTCACTGAAAGACGAGGTCAAGGATGAACAACTTCGAATATCACAATCCCACGCGAATCGTGTTTGGTCGGGGCGTTATCGAGCGGCTTTCCGGGCTGATTCCGGCAGAGAAAAAAGTGCTGATGACCTACGGCGGGGGCTCGATCAAACGCAACGGCGTCTATGACCAGGTCATGAAGGCGTTGGCCGGCCGGCAGGTGCTCGAATTCGGGCAAATCCCGCCGAATCCCCATTACGAGCACCTGATGGAGGCGGTCAAGCTGGTGAAGCGTGAGCAGGTCGGGTTCCTGCTGGCGGTGGGCGGCGGCTCGGTCGCCGATGGAACCAAATTCATTGCGGCCGCGGCCCGATACGAAGGGGCCGATCCCTGGGACATCCTGGCCAAGGGGGCGGAGGTGGCCAGCGCCGTGCCCATGGGGGTGGTGTTAACGCTGCCGGCCACCGGTTCGGAGTCCAACGGCGGGGCGGTCATTTCTCGCCACAGCACCCAGGAAAAGCTGGTATTTTCCAGCGATCACTGCTTCCCCCGGTTTGCGATCCTGGACCCGGAGGTCACCTTCTCGTTGCCGGACAAGCAGGTTCGCAACGGGATTGTGGACGCGTATGTGCACGTGATGGAACAGTACGCGACCTACCCGGTGAACGCCGCGTTGCAGGACCGGCAGGCGGAGGGCATCCTGCTGGCGCTGATCGAGGAAGGGCCCAAGACGCTCCGGAATCCGAAAGACTATGACAGCCGGGCGAACCTTGTCTGGTGTGCCACGCAGGCGCTCAACGGGTTGATCGGCGTGGGCGTTCCGCAGGATTGGGCCACGCACTACATCGGCCATGAGCTGACCGCCTTCTACGGGCTCGACCACGCCGAGACGCTGGCCATTGTGTTGCCGGCGCTGCTGCGGAACCAGAAGGCGCGCAAGCGGGCCAAGCTGCTTCAGTACGCGCGGCGCGTGTGGGGCGTGACCGATGCGGATGAGGATGCGGCCATCGAGCGCGGCATCGCCTGCACGGCGGAGTTCTTCGAATCGCTGGGTATGCCCACGAAGCTGGCGGCGTACGGCGTGTCGCCCGAGGAGGCCGCGAAGCGGGTGAGCGAGCGGTTTGCCCAACGCGGGACGAAGCTGGGCGAGTACGGAGATATCGGAGCGGAGCAGGCGGCCCAGATCCTCAGAACCTGCTGAGTGCCCGTTGGGTTCGGATTTCAGTTCACCCCGGAACGGCCGCAGGCTATGATGTCCGTTATGGCAGCGGAATCGGTCTTAAAGTACCTGCAGCCGGATATCATCGCGAAAGTGGGGCGGCTGGATCTGCGCGCGCGGTTCATCGTCGAGGGTTTCCTGACCGGGCTGCATGCCTCTCCCTACCACGGCTTCTCCGTGGAGTTTTCAGAGCATCGCAAGTATGTGCCGGGCGATGATTTGCGGCTGATCGACTGGGCGGTATTCGGCAAGACGGACCGGTTTTATATTCGCAAGTTCGAGGCCGAAACCAACTTGTCGGCCTATCTGCTGGTGGACACCTCCGCGAGCATGGCCTATCCCGGCACGGCCGGTTTGGGGTCTGCGGGTCACAGCGGCGCGGCCTCGTCGTCACACCAGGACGGTGGCCGGACGTCCGTCACCTACCGGATGAGCAAGCTCGAATACGCCATCTGCCTGGCGGCGGCGCTGGGCTATCTCATGATCGGCCAGCAGGATGCGGTGGGATTGGCCCGTTTCGACAGCGAGCTGCGGACGTTTCTGCCGGCGCGGAGCAAACGGTCGCATCTCACGCGGATCATCGCGGAACTGGCCGGCGTCCAGCCAGGCCGGGATGAGGCCGGCCGGGGCCTGGGCGAGGCGCTGCACACGATGGCCCGGCGGGTCCACAAGCGCGGGCTGATGGTGGTGCTCAGTGATTTCCTGGCTGACGAGCGGGCGGTCCTCGATGGGCTGCATCATCTGCGCTTCCGCGGGCATGACGTGATCCTGTTCCAGGTGCTGGACTGGGCCGAGGTGGAGTTTCCGTTTGAGCAGGTGAGCGCGTTCGAAGACCCGGAGACCGGCCGAAAGTTGGTCGCCAACCCGGATTCCGTCCGCAAGGCGTATCTGCGGGCCCTGGCCGAGTGGACGGAGCATTACCGCCGTGAAGCCGCCGGCGTGCGGTCCGATTTCGTGCAGGTGCATACGGGCATGACCTTTGACCAGGCGCTGATACAGTTCTTAATCAACCGGCAGCAGCGGTTTTGAGGAAGGGTCAGTTGTCAGTTGTCAGTGGTCAGTTGTTGGGGTTTTTGTCCTTCGCTCCAACAACTGACAACAAACAACTGACCACTGACTCTTACGTTGAATAGAGCCGTTTCCCCAGCCAGACCGCCGGCACCAGCAATACGACCACCAGCAGGCTCAGCGGCAGGCCGCGGCCGAATGCGACCAGTGCCGCGTCAAAGATGATGATGCCGAGGATGGCCGTCTTGACCGCGCGCTGGATGCGGACGGGGGTGGGCGTGAGGATCGCCTGGGTCATGGTGTAGCCGAGGGCGGCGGTCAGCGCGAGAACCCAGATCATGCCCGTGGCGGAGGAGATCTCATTCGCGAAGAAAATCCGCAGCAGGGCCAGCATCAGCACCCCGGAGGCCGTGAAGCCGGCGCCCAGCAGCAGGTGGTCTCGGCGGGACAGGGTCGTTTCCCGCCGGGCGAAGACGGTCACGCCCAGTACGTAAAGCCCCATCGCGACAGCCGGGTAGGCCCGTGGCATGGTCGGTGCGATGATCAGGGCCATACCCAGGAGCAGGTTCAAGGCCCGCGCGAGCCCCATCAGGGCCGGGGCGATGGGAATGTCCTTCATGACGATGTCATACAGCAGGATAGCCACCAGCAGCAGGAACCCGATGCCACTGGTGGCTTCTCCCAGGGCGGAGGCCAGCAACTGCCCCGTGGCCAAAAGGCTCAAGGCCGCGGTCAGTGCCTTCCAGCGGGTGATCCGGCCGGAGGGCAGCGGACGTTGCGGGCGTTCGACCCGGTCGCGATGATAGTCGTGCCAGTCGTTCAGGGCCATACCGCCGGTGTAGAAGCACGCAGAGGCCAGCATGGCCACGAGAATCTTGCCCGTGTCGCGCCAGCCGGCGCCCATGACCAGTGCGCCGGCCAGGGGGTCGGCAATGGCCGTAAACACGTTGGGCAGCCGGCAGAGTTCGAGCCAGTCTCGCCAGCGCGCGGCCGGGGTGGGTTCTGAAGACTGAACGGTCGATGGCTCAACGCTCATGGTTTCCCCTGCATGGGCAACGCCTGCTCGCTCCCGCGAAGGCCGGCGGGGCCGGATGCCGGTCAACGGATAAAGCTCCACCGTGGCCCGGCCCTTAGTGTAGCGGATTCTCCAATGGGGCGGGAGGGATACGATGATGAACCCGTACGATAGGAAATGAGCATTGCCATGCCGTTGGATGGGTTCGGCAGAACAATCGACTACCTGCGCATTTCGGTTTTCAGATCGCTGTAACCTGAGTGCGTCTATTGCAGGCCGCTGTAGGGGCTGCGCTTCGCGCCGACGGAGGAGCTGCTGCGTCCCGATGGAATCGCCCGGGCGGGGAACGGCGGAGATTGAAAACGCCCTCCGTCGGGCGGTGGCCGCCAAACCTCGCGGCCATCACCTTGAGAAGGGCGTTTCCACAGAAAAGCGGGCCATGTTCCAGATCGGCGGTTGACGCTGTCTGCGCCGCAGGCGCGAAATGGGTTTACCGGGAGCGCCGTCAGGTCAGAAAAAAGAGCGGAGTGCTCGTTGCAAGCAGGCACTCGCTTCCGAGAACCGCTGCCGCGATGGCGGCGCCAACTGTGATCTGGATCAAACGGATCGAAACGCGTTTCATGGGTTCTCTCCGAATCTGATCACCCACCGCCAATGATGAAGCACTCGGACCCGAGCGACGCGGCCACCAGCGAGACGGCGGTGGCCGCCTTCAACAGGCGAATAGCCAAATCCTTCATAACAGGTTCTCCTTGTCCGGTAGCAGGAAGGGGAGTTTGGACAATGGACCCCCCTGACATTCCAAGGCTATTCCCTGTGCGCGAGGTTTTTCCAGGGGTAGAAATGCTTAAGCGTCGTTAAAACGAACTTGCCGGATGTGCTGCGCGTACCACAACGGCAGGAAACCTGGTTGAGCTGGTTTCCTGCCGTTGCAGAGGCATGGAGAATCGGAAGCGGGCGGCATCCCAGGCCGCCGGCCAATTGCTTACCACCACCAGTAGTCGTAGTAGTAAACAGGTTCCTCGATGATGACGTAGTCGTAATAGTAGGGTTCGACCCAGCGAACTGCCGGGAAGCCCTCGATCTCGATATCGCAGTCGCCACCCATCAGGAAGCCGAGGGACAGTACCATCAGGATTACAGCGAGAATTGGTTTGGTCCGACTCATGGCTTAGTTTTCCTTCCTTGGCATGTGGGCAAGGTCTCTCCAACGGGTGCCCGCGTCGCCTGTACTCGTATAGACACGCTTGAGGTGGAAAGGTTGGACGCTGTGCCCCGGCGGTGGGTCCAGCCGGCCTCCCTCCATCAATACGGGTCTTGGTTGGGTATCCGCAAACGTCTACAATACCCGGTTCGCCCGGGTTCGCCAAGCTGACGGATGAGGGAGATCGGGAGTAGCATTCAACCCATGAGTTCGACATTTGTAAGGGTTCGGGGAGCTCGCGAGCACAACTTGCGCAATGTCTCGCTGGAGCTGCCACGCAACCGGCTGATCTGCTTCACCGGGGTTTCCGGCAGCGGCAAGAGCAGCCTCGCGTTTGATACGCTCTACGCCGAGGGACAGCGTCGCTATATCGAATCGCTCAGCGCTTACGCCCGGCAATTCCTCGGACAACTGGCCAAGCCGGACGTGGACCAGATCACCGGACTGAGCCCATCCATCGCGATTCAGCAGAAGGCCACCGGCTGGAATCCGCGCAGCACGGTGGGGACGGTTACTGGGATTTATGATTTTCTGCGGGTACTTTATGCGCGGGTGGGGCGACAGCATTGTCCCCAGTGCGGCCGGCAGATTTCCGCCCAGACGCAAGAGTCGATCGTTGCCCGGATCCTGGCCTTGCCGGAGGGTACCGGATTGCTGGTGCTGGCTCCGGTGGTGCGCGGCCAGAAGGGCGAACACGTCGATCTGCTGGCTGATCTCCGCCGGCGGGGCTATGTGCGGGCCCGGATCGACGGGCAGGTGGTGCACCTCTCGGATGCGCCCAAACTGGGCAGGCATAACCGGCACGACATCGAAGTGGTGATTGATCGGCTCACGCTGCGCGAGGGCGTGCGGGCCCGTCTGGCGGAGGCGGTTGAAAATGCGCTGGCCGTGGGGGAGGGGACGCTGATTGTGGCCCCGGCGGAGGCGACTCCTGTGAAGGGGAGGGACGGGGGGGCAGCGGGACAAGGAGACACGGCGACAAGGGGACAAGGAGACAAGGGGACAAGGAGACGAGGGGCTAAGGGGGCGCGGGGGTTGAATCTGCAAGCGGATGGGCTGACCGGAGATTTGGTGCTGTCCTCCAGGTATGCGTGCTCGGAGTGCGGGATTGGATTCGAGATGCCCTCGCCGCAGATGTTCAGCTTCAACTCGCCGACCGGGATGTGCCTGGAATGCGACGGGATGGGCACCTGCTACGATTTCGACCCGGAACTGCTGGTGCCCGATCCGAGTCTGCCGTTCTTTGCCCCATGCATCGCGCCCATGCGCACCCGGCCGGGGCGCTGGCGGCGGCACATTTTTAACGGCGTCGCCAAACACGTGGGCTTTGACATCACGCTGCCGTGGAAAGATCTGCCGGCCAAGGCCCGGCACGCGCTGCTGTACGGAACGGGCGATGACAACATCACCTTTGAATGGCGGACCGGCCGGCATGTGTGGAAGCACGGCGGGAAATGGGAAGGCATCATCGCGGAGCTGAAAGCCAAGTACCGGCAGGCCAAGGCGGGCTTCATCCGCGAGTGGTACGAGAAGTTCATGCGCTTACGGCCGTGCGAGGCCTGCGGCGGGACGCGGCTGAACCCGCAGGCCCGGGCGGTGCGCATCGGGGGGGTGAACCTTCCCGAGTTGTGCGCGAAGTCGATTCTGGAGGTGCGCGCGTTTTTCGAGTCACTCGAGCTGACCGCCACCGAGTGCGTGATCGCGGCCGAGGTGCTCAAGGAGGTCCGTGGCCGGCTGGAGTTTCTGTCCAACGTGGGGCTTGACTACCTGACGCTGGATCGCACCGCGCCGACGCTCTCCGGCGGAGAGTCGCAGCGCATCCGGCTGGCGGCGCAGATCGGCTGCGGGCTGGTGGGGGTCCTCTATGTGCTGGACGAGCCCTCCATCGGGCTGCACCCGCGCGACAACAAGCAGTTGCTGGCGAGCCTGCAGAAGCTGCGCGACATGGGCAACACGGTGATCGTGGTCGAGCACGACGAGGAGACCATGCGGGCGGCGGACCTGATCGTGGACTTCGGGCCGGGTCCGGGCGTGCGCGGCGGACACGTGGTCGCGGCAGGGACGATGGAACAGATCGCTTCCAGCGAGAAGTCGCTGACCGGCCAGTATCTGGCCGGCAAGCGAAGCATCGAGGTGCCGAAGCAGCGGCGGCCGGTGGAGGGGCGGCCGGGGAGTGAACCGCCAAGACGCAAAGAAAAAGTGAGAAGTAAGAAGTGAGAAAGGGGCGATGGCAAGGATGATGCCAGACATGTTCGGTGCTCTCCTGGAATCCTGTAGCGCGATGGGTATTGTTCGTGCGGGAGGCGGAACGTGGATGAGGTTCACCGCATTCTGAACATCAGAGACCGGTTTTGGATTGACGTGTTCGGGCGCGAGTTTCCCGAGTCCGAGGAGTTCTGGGACCGGAACTGGCTCGTAGTTGACTTGTCAGCAAAGGACGAGGTCAGCACAGTTCGAATCCATGGGCCGTGGCTACACACAACGGAGTTGCAGGATTTGCTCGGCGGTGTGCGCGATTTGTTATCAAAGAAGTCGTCACGATTCGATTTGCAGAATATGGAGCCACACATAGGGCTTTCGTTCGAAAGAACCGATGAACTGGGGCACTTTGAGATCCAATTGTCTCTGCAGAGCGAGGTGAGCCATCGCAGTACCCCGGACTATTCCAAATCTGCACGCACATATGATTTCGGGATCGACCAAACTGATTTGCAGGTCCTGGAACGTCAACTTGTCAGCGCGCTTGAGGCGTATCCCGTGATGGGCCACCGATGAAGATGACACGAATTCGAGCACGCGCAGTAAAGAGCGGTGGCCCTGAGTTGACTGAGCTCAATGGCCGCTGGCTCACCGTGCGCGGGGCGCGGCACAATAACCTTGCCAACATCGACGTGCATTTCCCCCTGGGGCGGTTCATTTGCGTGACCGGCGTGTCGGGCAGCGGGAAGAGTTCGCTGGTGGTGGATATCCTGCGCGAACGGCTGGCCCGCGATCTGAACGGGGTGGAGCATGTCTCGCCGGGAGCCCACGACGGCATCGACGGGCTGGAACATCTTGATAAGGTCATCGACATCGACCAGACGCCCATCGGCCGGACCCCGCGCAGCAACCCCGCCACGTACATCAAGGTCTTCGACCAGATCCGCGATCTCTATTCCAAGCTGCCCGACGCGAAGGTGCGCGGCTACCGGCCGGGGCGGTTCAGTTTCAATGTCCGGTGCGGAGAGGCCGGCGGCGGCCGGTGCGAGGCCTGCGAGGGCAACGGCGCGAACTGCATGGACATGGAGTTTCTGGCCGACGTCTGGGTGACCTGCCCGGTGTGCAACGGCCGCCGCTTCAACCGCGAGACGCTTCAGATCCTCTACAAGGGCAAGAGCATCGCCGACGTGCTGGACATGGACGTGCAGCAGGCCCTCAAACACTTCGAGAACATCCCCAAGATCGAGTCCATGTTGCGGACGCTGCGTGACGTGGGGCTCGACTACATCAAGCTCGGCCAGTCGTCCACCACGCTCTCCGGCGGCGAGGCCCAGCGGATCAAACTGGCCCGCGAACTGGTCAAGCGCAGCACCGGCCGGACCCTCTATATCCTGGATGAACCCACCACCGGCCTGCATTTCGAGGACATCCGCAGGCTGCTGCAGGTGCTGCACGGGTTCGTGGATTCGGGCAATACCGTGGTGGTCATCGAGCACAACCTCGACGTGATCAAAACGGCCGACTGGGTGATCGACCTGGGGCCCGAGGGCGGCGCCGGCGGCGGGCGCGTCGTAGTGGCGGGCACGCCGGAGGAGGTCGCGGCCTGCACGGAGTCGTATACGGGGCAGGCCCTGCGCGAGGTGCTGGCTGCAAATGGGCGGCGTGATTACCTGGACCAACACCGGCGAGACGCCGGTGCCACACTGGATGGATGCGAGGGCGGCGCCGCGCTGCATCGGCGCGGCATCGACCCGGGTGGCAACGGCGAACTGACCGAGATCGTGGTGGCTGGCGCGCAGCAGCATAACCTCAAGAATATCACCGTGCGGTTTCCTCGCGGCCGGACCACCGTCTGCACGGGCGTCTCCGGCAGTGGCAAGAGCAGCTTCGCCCTGGATACCGTGTATGCCGAGGGGCAGCGGCGGTACGTGGAGTCATTAAGTTCCTACGCCCGGCAATTCCTCGGCCAGGTGGCCAAGCCCCGGGTCGAACGCGTCGAAGGCCTCTCGCCGGCCATCAGCATCGAGCAGAAGACCACCAGCCGGTCTCCGCGCTCCACGGTGGGGACGGTGACCGAAGTGTACGACTACATGCGCGTGCTGTGGGCCCGCGTCGGAAAGCCGTATTGCCCGAAGTGCAATGTGCCCATCGGCACGCAGACTTCCGATGAGATCGTCGAGCGCGTGCTGGCCCTGCCGGAGGGGACGAAGGCCCTGGTGCTGGCCCCTCTCGAACGGAGCGGAAACGAGGAGTATGCCGATCTGTTCGCCCGCGAAAAGGCCAACGGCTTTGCCCGCGTGCGCGTGGACGGCGTGGTTTACGAACTGGCCGCGCCCCCTGTGCTGGACCGTCGGAGCCGGCACCGGGTGGAACTGGTGGTGGATCGTATTTCGATTCGGCCGGGCGCGCGAGCGCGGATTGCGGATTCGGTCGAGATGGCCCTGTCCATCGGCAATGGATGGATGACGCTGGCACCTGTGGGTGGGGAAGAAGGCGGGCAAGATGCCCGTCCCCCGAAGCGCGGGCAGGATGCCCGTCCCCCTGAACCCCGAACCCTGAACCCTGAACCCTCCAAAGGCGGGCAAGATGCCCGCCCCCCGAAGCGCGGGCAAGATGCGGCCCCCCCCGGGTCTGAAGTGCGGGCGAGGGAGCATGGGGACCATGGCAGGCCCTCCAGTACGGCGCACAGAGCCGTGGCACACACGGAGCTGCGGTTCTCGCAGCGGCGCTCCTGCACGCAGTGCGGCACCAGTTACGAAGAGCTGACCCCGCATCACTTCTCGTTCAACGGCCGGCTCGGCTGGTGCGAGGTGTGCGAAGGACTCGGTACCCAGATCGGGGCCAGCGTGGACATGATCGTGCCCCGCCCGCGGGAGTCCATTCGCGGGGGGGCGGTGGCCGGCTGGGAAAACCTCGATGAGAACCCGATGCTGGCCAAGATGGTCGGCAAGGTGCTCGACTGGCTGGGTCACGACCTCGATACACCCTGGCATCGGCTCTCCGAGGAGGCCCGGCACGGCCTCCTCTATGGCACCGGGGCCACCTGGTTCGACCGCGGGGACGGCGTTCGCTTCCAATGGAAAGGCTTCTATCCGGCCATCGACGAGGCGACGCGGTCGAGTTGGCAATACCGCCACCGGCTCAGTCATCTCACCAGCGAAGTGCCGTGCCAGCGGTGCGGGGGCAGCCGGCTCCGGCCGGAAGCGGCGGCGGTCCGCCTGGGCGGCAAGACCATCGTGGACGTCTGCCGGATGCCGCTCGACAAGGCGCTGGCGTTTTTCAACGGGCTGGCGCTCGACCCGCGCGAGAAGAAAGTGGCCGGCGAGCTGTTGGTGGAGATCCGCAACCGGCTCAAGTTCCTGGTGGACGTAGGGCTCGATTATGTGACGTTGCACCGCTCCGCGCCGACGCTCTCGGGTGGCGAATCGCAGCGCATTCGCCTGGCGTCGCAGATCGGCAGCGGACTGGCCGGCGTTCTTTACGTGCTGGACGAGCCCACCATCGGCCTGCACCCGCGCGACAACCGCCGGCTCATCGCCGCCCTTCGGAGCCTGCGCGACCTGGGCAACACGCTGCTGATGGTCGAGCACGACCGCGAGGTTATCGAGCGGGCTGATTACGTGCTTGATTTCGGGCCGGGAGCGGGTGTGGACGGCGGGCAGGTGGTGGCCGCGGGAGAGCCCGGACAGCTCAAGAAAGCCGATGCATCCCTGACCGGGCGGTTCCTGAGCGGGCGGGAAGTCATTCCCATTCCCACGAACCGTCGGCGCGGCTCCGGCGAGTATCTTGAGGTAATCGGCGCCCGCCAGAACAATCTCAAGAACGTCGATGTCAAGATTCCGTTGGGTTGCTTCGTGGCCGTGACCGGCGTGTCCGGCAGCGGCAAGAGCTCGCTGGTCAATGATGTGCTCTACCTCGCGCTGGCCAGGCGGCTGCACCGCGCGAACGTCGAGCCGGGCGGACATGACCAGATCATCGGCGTCGAGGCCATCGACAAAGTCATCAACGTGGACCAGTCGCCCATCGGCAACACGCCGACCAGCAATCCGGCCACGTATACGGGTGTTTTCGATCTGATCCGCGAATTGTTCGCGCGGCTGCCGGAGGCCAAGGTGCGCGGGTACAACGCTAACCGCTTCAGCTTCAACCGGCCGGGCGGGCGCTGCGAGGCCTGCGAGGGCAACGGTCAGCGGTGCATCGAGATGCATTTCCTGCCGGACGTGTGGATCACCTGCGAGACCTGCGGCGGCAAACGGTTCAAGGCCGAGACGCTCGAAGTGCGCTACAAGGGCAAGAGCATCGCCGACGTGCTGGAGATGCGCATTTCCGAGGCCCTGGAGCTGTTCCAGAACGTGCCCAAGATCAAGCGGATGCTGCAGACGCTGGCCGACGTGGGGCTCGGCTATCTGGCCCTGGGGCAGCCGGCGCCGACGCTGTCGGGCGGCGAGGCCCAGCGGGTCAAGCTGGCGGCGGAACTGGGCCGGCCCAGCACCGGCAAAACCCTCTACGTGCTGGACGAGCCCACCACCGGCCTGCATTTCGACGATCTGCGCAAGCTGCTGAAGGTCCTGCACCGCTTCGTCGATCTGGGCAACACGGTGGTGGTGATCGAGCACAACCTCGACGTTATCAAGACCGCCGACTGGGTCATCGACCTGGGGCCCGAAGGCGGCGAAGGCGGCGGCGAAATCGTGGCCGAGGGCACGCCCGAGGCGGTGGCGGCGACCAAAGGTTCGCACACCGGCGCGATTCTCGCGGAGGTGCTGGCACGCGACCCCCGGCAGGAGCGGGAAGTGTTCGACCCGCAGAAGGTCGAGGAGCCTCCGCCGACGCCGGACGCCAAGGCGGGCAAGACGCCCGGTCCCCTGTTGGAGGAGGAGATCGGCGACGCCCGGATGCCCTGGGAGGTAAATGGAAGGAAATGGCACACGCGCGAGCGTGTCGGGCATCGCGGCGAGAAGGTCCGCTGGGAAGGGGCGGCCCTGGAGTGGCTGATCGACGAGATCGAGGCGGCCGGCAAGGGACGGTTCGGGCAGACCGACTACAATCATCGCAGTCGGGTGGAGATCAAGGTTCGCGGGGCCGACCTGCCGTGGTTCTTTCATGCACGCACCGGCGGCCAGTGGCTGCTGGATGTCACCTTCCGCGTTCCCGCGCGGGCCTTCTCGGCCGCCGAGGTGCGCAAGCTCGTGCCGCTCAAGCCGCTGGATGACTGCGACGAGTTGCCCATTTACGGAAATGAGCCGCGGGTCAACGTGCGGAGCTCCGGCCGGTTCACGGACGACATCCGTATTCTCGTCCACAGCAGGAAAGAGATCGCCACCCCCGGCTGCCGGACGTTCATCAAGCGGGCCGTGCAGGCGTACTTCCGGTTGCTGAAGCGCATGAAAGAGGAGGAGGCCCTGGCCCGTCCCTGGAAGGTGAACGGGAAAACCTGGCACCTGTCCCAGCAGATGCTGGGTAACAAGCCGAAGATGTGGACCGGCTCGCTCATCGTGCAGATGATCGGGCTGTTCAAGAAGTGGGCGCCCCAGATCCAGGAGGACTGGAGCCGCAAGGTGATGGTGACGCTGAGCCACCCGCAGGTGAAGGGAACCTGGGCCCGGCTGGTGACCAACCATGCCGAGGCCATGCGCGTGGAAATCCTCGCGGCCCGGGGGCAGTTCACGCCGGCCATGATCGAGCGGATCGGGCAGAATCCCGAGATCCGCAACTCAGCCACGGAGCCCAGCAGGGTGACGTTCTGGGTGCAGAGTATGGAGCAGTGCAACCTGGTGCAACTGGAGATGCTGGTGAAGGGATCGATTGCCGCTCTAAGCGGCGGGGGAAGTGAGAACTAAGAACTAAGAACTGAGAACTGAAAACTGAGAACTGAGAACTGGGAAGTGAAAAAGTGCCGTAGTTACCATGACCTTTCTCACTTCTCACCTCTCACTTCTCACTTCAAGCGACGAGAATGCTATGGAGACGTTGGTACCGAACAGGCTGCTTTTCCGCTTCGAATTTCCCATCTATTACCGCCAGTCGCCGGTGATCGATGGGGATCTGTCGGACTGGTCGGATCAGTTCCTCGTGCCGGAGTTCGGCGCGCTGGACGAGCAGCCGCCGTTCGGAAAGATCTACCTGGCGTGGAACGAGCAGGGGCTGTTCATCGCCTGCCACGTCGAGGGGCGCAAGAGCGCGTTCCAGTGCGATCCCAAGTCGTTCTGGAAGGGGGACAATCTCCGGCTGTGCACGGACATGCGCGACACGCGGGACATCAAGCGCGGTTCGCGGTACTGCCAGCAGTTCTATTTCCTTCCATCCGGTGGCGGACGCGACGGGCGTTCGCCCGTGGCCGGGGCGGCGAAGATCGTCCGGGCCACCGAGAACGCGCCGCCCGTGCCGCCGGGATTGATCCAGGTGGCCGGCCAGCGCCAGGGCTCGTGCTACACGCTCGAAGGGCACATCCCCGCTGAGGCCCTCTCCGGCTTCGACCCCGGTGAACACCGGCGGATCGGGGTCTACACGCTCATCGAAGATCGCGACCTGGGCCAGCAGCATCTCACCGTGGGCGACGACCTCAACTGGTACCTCGACCCGAGCACGTGGGCCACCGGCGTGTTGACGCGGTAAGTGTTCTCATGTTACAGCGCAATGTCGTAGCGGCCGGGCTCCGTACCGGCCGTTGTATTGGCAAAAACGGCCGGTACGGAGCCCGGCCGCGACAGAAAATGGCCCACTTTGCGCTGTAGGGTCTTGCCACGCAGGCACGGCCACACGGAGAAGGAATCAGCGTGCGGCCCGCCGGTCCGTTCTGTGGCTCAATCCTTTGCCGGTGGCTTCCAATCACCCAGAGGCGTGATCGGGAGCGGACCGCCGGTGGGGCCGCCGGCCTCGGCGGTCCGGAACTCCACGACGACGCGCGTCCGTGGCGGGGCCGTCTTGAACCGCAGAACAAGCCGCTTGAAATCCGGGGCCTGGCGCTGCGGCGGGTCGATCCGGACCGGCTGGACAGACCACGTTCCGCCGGCCGCTTCCGTGGCCCGCATATAGAGATGCTTGTCATTCCATTCCAGCGCCACCTGCGGTCCGTTGATCCTGGCCTCGGCCCGGGTGTGCATGACCCACTCAACCTCGAGCGGCTGCTCGGATTCGATCTCGTCCTGAATCACAACCACCTTGCGGTCGAGCAGGGCCACGCCGCGCCACACCTTCGCCGCGTGTTTGGCGTACGCTTTGGACAGGTCCGCGACGGCGAAAGCCCGCTGAGGGCTGGACGCGAAGGCGACGATGGGGGCCTTGGCCTTGGTGTCCTGGTTGTCGCCGTTGATGACCAGCGTGTTCTGGCCTTCGGTGCGCAGGCGGTAATACGTCCACCGCTGAGCGCCGAAGTAACCGGGCAGGTTGTAATCGTCGGGCCCCAGATCGCTGGCCCAGCGCTGGCCGGCGGCATCCAGCACGAACGTGCCCAGATCGAGGTGGCTGTGATTGGCCCGATTGTCGCCGCCTTTGAAGCCGACGAAGATGGCGTCATCGGTCCAGCTACTGCGCAGAAAAGCCACGTCTATGTTCTTGAACCGGACATCGAGCGGCAGGCGGTTCAGGTCCTGGACTGTGCCCCGGGGATCGTACCAAATCAGGTCGAGGCCGCCCGCGCGGCCCTGGTGGCTGCGCTGATGGTAGGCGTATACCGGCCGGTCGAACAGCCGGGCGAAGTAGTACATCTGCGGCGTGCTGCCGGCATGTTGGCCGGCGTCGGCGTAGTTGAAGGTGAACCAGGTCGGGCCGGCGAAGTGAATGCGAAACAGGCCGGTTTCGGCCATGCCGGGCATGGTGCTCAGGCCGAAGTCCGTGCCCAGGGCCGACCGCATGGCGGCCAGATAACAGGCCGTGTACCGCATGGCGTAGTCCCAGTAGCCCGGCCCTTCGTCCCAGCCGCCGTCGGGAGCGAGTCGGGCGGTGGGCAGGCGAATCGAGGTGGCCGACCTGGAGAGGATGTAGCCGGCCAGCTCGGGCGCTTCATCGGCAATCGCCAGGGCCCCGATGGCCATCCCGCCATTGCACACCTGGTTCCAGTTGTGCGTCGCTTTCACCCACCAGCCGTTCTTGCGGTAGAACTCCTCCCCGGGCTTGAGGCCCTTCTCGATGATGGCTTGCCGGATCGTGGCCCGGCTCTGTGGTGACAGGAAGTCGTAGAGCCAGTCGTAACCGATGGCCAGAGCGTGGCTCATCTCGGCGGTGTCGAGGAAATGCTTCGGGTTCCAGTCGGGGAAGGCCGCCGCGGCGAGCATTTCTTTCTCAGCGCGTTTGGCGAAGCGTTCGTCGCCCTCCAGGCGATACAGGGTCGCCAGCACGTACACGCGATCCAGGCACAGGCGACTCTGCTGGAGCAGGCGCGGGCCGATCAACTGGTGCACGACCGGCTTGTCGTTCAGCATTTTCTCGGCGGTGGCGCGAAGCTGGTCGCGCAACTTGCGGGCGGTTTCGTCGTTCTCCAAAAGCTGTTTTACGCGTGTCATGTCCTCCGGCAGAGCGACCAGACGCGGATGACCGGGGCGCAGGGTGGAGAGTATCTGCTCCGGCGAGGGAACCGGCGGCAGGTTGGCGCGGGCCGAGGATGCCAGGATGGCCAGTATGGGCAATATCGAAGTGAGGCGCATGGGCTACTCTCCTGCAAAGACAATGACGGGTGCAACGAGATGGGAAGGATACTCCCCCGGGCTATAGGCGGCAAGCGAGGAGAGGGCCAGCAACCTCCGGCAGAATTGGGCGAGTGAGCGCGATGCGGGCGCCGGAACAGGGGCTGGCCGCAACAGGCGGGTAGATGCCGGGGAATGCGCATGGTATAGTGCTGAAGCGCGAAACGCCTGGACTGCCCAAGGCGATAATGCCTCAAATGCCCGGGCGCGATGGTGAGACGGCAAGACGCACGCTTTGTGTGCCACGGCGTTTGAGCCGTGCCGTGTGGTGCCGGTGTCTCGCCGGATCGCGCCCGGTCAGGGAAGTCCAGTGGGATGAGGAGGTCTGGTCATGAGTCGTGAGAATGCCGGGCATACGGCAGGCGGGTGTGAGGGTCTCAGCCGTCGGGGTTTCTTACAGGCCGGGTCGGCCGTGGCGGCGACGATGGCTTGGCCGCAGCTTGTGCCCAGTGAGGCCCGGGCGGTGAGTCGCAGGAGCGCCGGCCGGAATTGCATTTTCCTCCTCCTCGTCGGTGGGCCCAGCCAACTGGATACGTTTGACCCCAAGCCGGAGGCGCCGGCCGAGGTGCGCGGGCCGTGGCGCCCCATGCGCACAAATGTTCCCGGTATCTGGATCAGCGAGTTATTCCCTAAAACAGCCCGGCAGGCGGACAAGTACGCCATTATCCGTTCGATGCACCATACGGCCGCGGGGGTGCATGACGTCGGCCATCAGTTGATGCAGACCGGGCGACTGTTTGAGGGCGGCGTCGAGCATCCGCACGTTGGATGTGTGATCGACTTGTTGCAGGGCCGGCGGTTCGAACTGCCGGCTCACGTGGTGTTGCCCGGTCCGATCGGGAACACCGGCGGACAGATGCCGCATGGCCAGTCGGCAGGCTATCTCGGTGGGGCATATGAACCCTTGACGCTTCAGGCGGACCCGACGAGGGCGGACTTCGGACTGCTGAGCGCATTGCCGCCGGAGTATCTGCGCGCGATTCGCGGCCACTGGCGGGCGGCCCGGGGCGAAGCGGTCGTGCGGACAGTAGCCTATGCGCCCGGGCGGGCCTCTCGGGACGGCCTTTCCACGGCGGATGGAGTCGAGATGGGTGCCTCGCACCCGCAAGTCGCCGAGCAGGCCCTCCGGCTGGTCTCGTCGAGGCGGGCACGCGAGGCGTTTGAGCTGTCGCGCGAGCCCGAGTCGCTGCGGGAGGCCTATGGGCGGAACCGGTTCGGCCAGAGCTGCCTGCTGGCCCGGCGGCTGGTCGAGGCGGGTACGCGCTTTGTGACCGTCAATATGTACGAACGGGTCGCGGGCGAGGCTACCTGGGATTGCCACGGTTCGTCGCCCTTCGCCACGCTGGACGCATATCCAGACGTCGTTGCGCCGACGTTTGATGCGGCGTATGCGACGCTGCTGGAGGACCTCAGTGCCCGCGGCATGCTCGAAGACACGCTGGTGGTGGCCGCAGGGGAATTCGGCCGGACGCCGAAGCTCAACCCGGCCGGCGGCCGTGACCACTGGACGGGGTGCTGGTCGATTCTCCTGGCCGGCGGTGGCGTGAAGGGCGGACAGGTGATCGGCTCCTCGGACGAGCGGGGGGCGCACCCGGCAGACCGGCCCACGACGCCGGCCGAGGTGGTTGCCAGCATTTATCACAGCATGGGGATCGATCTCAGAGCGGAGGTTCCCGGGCCCGACGGCAGGCTGGTGCCGGTGGTGGATTCGGGCGTTCGGCCGGTCATGGAGTTGTTCTGATGAGGCGGGCAGGATGCCCGCCTTTGGAGGGTTCAGGGTTCGGGGTTCAGGGTTCAGGAGGGGCGTCTCGCCCGCGCTTCGGGGGGCGGGCATCTTGCCCGCCTGATCTGCCGGACCCGTCACGGCGATGGCGGCCGGGGGCTTGGGCCGGTGTTGCGGGAGGTTCCTGGCGGGGGTAGATTGACGCCCAAGGCGCCAGGCAATGGGCGGGGGGACCAAAGGAGAGCGAAGGGGCATGCGCTTCATTCACACCTCGGACTGGCATTTAGGCCGCCTCTTTCATGGAGTCCACCTCACCGAAGACCAGAGTATCGTTCTGGAGCAACTGCTCGACCTGGTGCGCGACGTTCGTCCCGATTTCATGGTGATTGCCGGCGATCTGTACGACCGGGCGGTTCCGCCGCCGGAGGCGGTTGAGCTGCTGGACGAGGTCTTCTGCCGGCTGGTGCTCGATCTGAAGGTGCCGGTGGTGGCGATTGCCGGAAACCATGACAGCCCCCAGCGGCTCGAATTCGGCTCGCGGCTGTTGCGCCGGCACGGGTTGCATCTGTACGGCACGTTGTCGGATCGGGTGGGCTGCGTGGAGTTCAAGGATAACGACGGGCCGGTGCGGGTGTATGTACTGCCTTACGCGGAGCCCGCGTATGTCCGGCAATGCCTGGGGAACGAAGACATTCGCACGCACGATGCGGCCATGCGCGAGCTGGTCGGGCAGATCTGTAACGGCACGGGGCCAGAGGGAACGGCTCCGGCGGGGGGGCGCAGCATTCTGGTCGCCCACGCCTTTGTGGCCGGGGGAACCAGCTCGGACTCGGAACGGCCGTTGTCGGTAGGGGGCTCGGGGTGCGTGGATGGGGCCTGCTTTGACGGTTTCAGCTACGCGGCGCTGGGGCACCTGCACTTCCCCCATGCCGTGGGTCGCGAGGAGCTGCGCTACAGCGGATCGCTGATGAAATACTCATTCGGCGAATCCGGGCACAGGAAGTGCGTGAACGTGGTTGAGATGGACGCGAAGGGGGCCTGCCGGGTGGAGGCTGTCGAGTTGAAGCCGCGGCGGGACGTACGGCGGCTTTCGGGAACGCTGGAGCAACTGCTGGCCGGGTCGGGGGATGGGGAGAATCGCGAGGATTACCTCGAGGTGACGCTGGAAGACCGGGGGATGGTTTACGACGCGATGGGGCAGCTTCGGAAGGTGTATCCGAACGTGCTGCACGTCCGGCGGGCGATGACCGGGGGCGATGGGCCGGCCGTGGCGGGTGAGGCCCGGGCACGCGAGACCATCGAGGAGACGTTCGCGGCGTTTTTCAAGTATGTGACTGACAAACCCCCGTCGGAGGAGGAGACGGAGGCGTTTGCGTCGGTGGTGGAGGGGCACCAATGAAGCCGCTCAAGCTGGTGATGCAGGCGTTTGGGCCTTACGCCGGCCGGCAGGAGCTGGATTTTTCGTTATTGGGCGACCTGCCGTTGTTTCTGATCTACGGGCCGACCGGGTCGGGCAAGACGACGATTCTCGATGCGATGTGTTTTGCCCTCTATGGCGAAACCTCCTCCGGGCAGGAGCGCCCGGGGCGGCAGATGCGCAGCCACCACGTGCGCAACGCGATCCTGACGGAGGTGGTATTTGAATTTGCTCTGGGCCAGCGGCGGTACCGCGTGGAGAGGCGCCCGGAGCAGGAGCGGCCCAAGCAGAAGGGCGAGGGGCTGACCACCGAGCCGGCGGCGGCGGAGCTGTATGCCCTCTCGGACGAGGGGGAAAAGGTGCTGGCTTCCGGCTGGGTCAAGGTGACCAGGCAAATCGAGGAGTTACTGGGATTTCGAGGGGAACAGTTCCGGCAGGTGGTGGTGCTGCCGCAGGGACGCTTCCGCGAATTCCTGGTGGCCAAGTCCGCGGATCGCGAGGAGATCCTCAAGAGGCTGTTTCGGACGGAGCGCTACACGGCCATCCAGGAGTTGCTGAAGGCGGCGGCGAAGAAACTTCACGAGCAGTTGGAGTTCATCGAGGCCGAGTGCGGCGCGCTGCTCGGTCAATACAAGGTGGAGAGTGTTCAGGAGCTCGAGGAGCTCAAGGCCCAGTATCAGGCGGATCTGGCCGCGCAGGGCAAGAAACGCAAGCAGTTGGCCGAGGACCTGGAAAAGGTACGGGAAGAGCTCAAGCGGGCGCAGGAGGCCCAGGCCAGGCTCGATGAGCTGGCCTCTGCCCGCTCGGGGCTGCAGGCTCTTGAGACCCGGTGCGGCGAATTTGACCGCAAACGAGAGGAGCTGAACCGGGCGCGGAAGGCCCTGGCTTTGTCGGAGGCGGAATCGGCCTTGCGCAAGCTGCAGGAGGCGGCACGGCAGGCCGAGTCGGCCCGGGCCGGAGCTGAGCGTGGGCTCAAAGAGGCGGAGACGGCCAGCCGTGAAGCCCAGTCGGCGCTGGCCCGCGAGCAGGGCCGCGAGCAGGAACGCAAGGATGCCCAGGCCGAGGAACTCCGGCTTGCCGATCTGGGCGCGAAGGTGCGGTCGTTTGAGGAGCTGGCCGCGAAAGTCCGCATGGCCGAGACAACGCTGGAGACCTGCCGGCGGCGGTGCGAGGAGATCCAGCGCAAGTTGGAGACCACCGCGCAGCGGCTGAGGCACGGCAGGGAAGAGCTGATTCGACTGGAGGGGCTGGCGGGGGCCTTGGCCGGGCACCAGGCGCGCGCCCGGCAAGCCGAGCAGGCACTCAAGGATCGCAGGCAGCTTGACCAGGAAGCCGGCCGGCTTGCACAAGATCGAGCCACAACGACGCGGCTTGCCCAGGCGTTGAAGGACGCGGAATCGGCGCTTGTACAGGCCCAGCACAAGCTCAAAGCGTTTGAGGAGGCATGGACGGCCGGTCAGGCGGCGCTGCTGGCGCGGAGCCTTGAAGCGGGCCGGCCGTGTCCGGTCTGCGGTTCGACGGAGCATCCGCATCCCGCGCGTTCGGACGAACCGCTGGTGACACAGGAAGCGGTCAAAGCGGCGCGCGAAAGCGCGAAGGCTTCCCAAGAGAAGGTAGAGGCCGCCCGGCGGAAGCTGGATCAACACGAGCTGGCGGTCGAAAGCCGCGAGCGCACGATTCGAGATCTTCAGGGCCGGCTGGGCGAGTGGGGCGCCGTCCCGGTGGCGGAGCTTGAAACGCAGTTTCAGGCGGCCGTGGCACAGGTGAAGGCCGCGGAGGGGGCCTCCGGGCGGATCGCGGCTCTGCGGAACGAGATCGACCAACTGGCCGGCCAGGAAGAGCGTTTCAACCGCGAATTGGCCGAGGCCGAAGAGGTGGCCGGCAAAGCCAACGAAGCCCTGCAGGCGTTGAAGGCCGAAGCGCAGGTGTACGAGCGGGAGATTCCGGAAGGCTTGCGCAGCCAGGCGGCGCTGGCAGCCGCTCAAGCGAAGGCATCGGATCGACGGCGTCAATTGGAGGCTGTGCTCAAGTCGGCCGAGGACGTGGCTCGATCCGCGGCGGAACGGCTGGCCGGATGCCGGGCGGCCCTGGAGGCTGCGAAGGCGAATGCCGAAACCGCCCGGCGGCAGGTTGCTCAGGCGCGCGACGAATTCGAAGCGAAGCTGACCGCCGAGGGCTTTCGTGACGAGGCGGACTACCTCAACGCCGAGCGAGACCGGCCGCAGATCGACCTCCTGGATGGGGAGATCCAGGCGTTCCAGGATGCGCTGGCCGCGGCCCGGGGCAGAATACAAACCGCCGAGCAAAAAGCTCGCGGCCTTGCACCACCCGATTTGAAGGGGTTACGAGCTCGCGTGGACGAAGCCGACACCCTGCACCAGCAGGCGATTGAAGACGAGGCCCGATTGTCTGAACGGCTGCGCGAGTTGACCGAGGCGTTGAAGCTGCTGGCGGATAAGGATCGCCAGCGCGACGCCCTGGCACAGAAATATGCCGTCTATGGTCATATCGCCAATGTGGCCAACGGCGATAATGCGCGGAACCTCACGCTGCAGCGATTCGTCCTGGGGGCCTTGCTCGACGAGGTGCTTGCGGCGGCCTCGGTCCGGCTGACACGCATGAGCAAAGGCCGGTTCCTGTTGCGGCGGACAGAAGACGTGACCCACGGCAATCGCGGCGCCGGGCTGGACCTGGAGGTGGAGGACGCCTACACCGGCACGGCACGCGGCGTGGCGACCCTTTCCGGCGGGGAGAGCTTCCAGGCGGCCCTGGCCTTGGCACTGGGGCTGGCCGACGTGGTGCAGGCCCGCGAGGGTGGAACGCGGCTGGACGCGGTTTTCGTGGACGAGGGCTTCGGCAGCCTGGATCCGGAGGCGCTGGAACTGGCGATGAACACGCTGCTGGACCTTCGCCGCGAAGGCCGGCTGGTAGGCATCATTTCGCACGTGCCGGAGCTGCGCCAGTGGATCGACGCCAAGCTGGAAGTGACCGCCACCCAGACCGGCAGCTCCGCCCGGTTTGTGCTCGGGTGAGGACCCTCGGGCCACACCTACCCATCTATGCTCCCCTGAGATTGGCACTTGCGGCGACGGTAACTTTCCCGTAGCATATCCTCAGTATTACGATTTCGTAATACGTAACACTGACGCCATGCCGTCCGGCCGAAAGGTAGCGGATACCTCAAGACCGGCCGGCTGTGCACCAGATGAGAGGAAGGGACGGATATGCGCGGGAGCGGATTACCGGTTTGGGCTGCTGCGGCTGCGATAGTGCTGGCGCAGGGGGCGGGTTCGGTATGGGCGGAATGGGCGGAACCGGACTGGGAGAGCGTGGGGTATACGTCTCATTCGGTCTATCAGGCCGTGGATGCCAACGGCATGGGGACGTTCTGGACTTTTGTCCCGGTGAAGATGCGTGGCGTTATTCTCAACCGCGCCGAGGACATGCTGGACACCCGTCCGGGGGCGAATCCGGGCATGGGCGGACAGTGGCAGGTCTTCGTGCAAACCGATGACCCTGCTGATTTCGGCGGCACCGCAATGTGGCTGGGGCAGAACGTCGGGAAGACCCCCGGCCATGAACACCCCCGGGACAGTTACTCGGACGAAGCGTGGTTGGCGGAGGTTGCGCGGGTGAGCCGCGATCCGGCCACGGGGCGGGCGTTTCGTCCGGGCGACCGGGTGGAGATCCGCGCGCGGGCCCCAGGACTGTTCCGCATCGGCAAGACCAATATCAACGAACAACACAGCATCGACCCGAAGGCCAATTTTGACGTGATTCTGCTGGAGGCCAATGCCGGCCTGCCGGCGCCGCAGGTGGTGACGCTGGCCGATCTGAAGGATGCTTCCGACAAATTCATTTTCGACCAAAGCCGCGCGACCGGCCCCGAGCGCTACCAGGGCACGGTCATAAAGATCGAAAACGTCAGTTTCGTGGACGCCACCGGCTGGCAACCGGAAGGGAAGTTGGTGATCCACGACGGGACGGGACGCACCTTTCCTGTTCTGCTGGGGCGAGGTCAGGGCTTCACCCGGTTCCCGCCACCGGCGGCTCCATTCGACATCATCGGAATCGTGGACCAGGAGGACGAGATCGAAGGGGACGGTTACAAGGACGGCTATCGCCTGTGGGCAATGAATTACGACGGCGAGCAGTTCTTCCTGGAACGCTACGTCAAGCCGGACCTGGATCGCGATACGGACGTGGATGGGCTTGATCTGGAACTCTTTCTGGACTGCGAGACCGGGCCGGCCGTTCCGCAGGACGATCCGGCTTGCCGGAGCGCCGACTTCGACGGGGACGGGGACGTCGATCAGGATGATTTCGGCATCTTCCAGCGCTGCTTCGTCGGGACGGACGGGTTGGTTGATCCGCTTTGCGATCGATGAGGGATCAGAAGATGCGCTGCCGGAGTGCACGCGGTTTCGCGTTGATCGAAGTGCTCGTGGTGGTGGCCGTCCTGGCCCTGCTGGTCGCGATTCTCCTGCCGGCCTTGTCGAAGGCCCGGCTGCGGTCGCGGGTGGTGGCCGTGCATTCGGATCTCCGGCAGATCACGTTGGCCCTGGATGCGTACGCGATGGAGCACAAGGATAAACTTCCAGCCACCCGGCAGTCCTGCGGGACCAACATTCTCTACCAGTTGCCGGTGGAGTTGGCGACCGGCCGGTACCTGCCACGCAGCCCGGACCTGCTCAAGCGGGCCTTCATGGAAGATCCCTTCTGCCCGGGGCAATCGTACCGCTATCGGGCCCCGGGGCCGGTGTGGCAGAACGGGATATTAATGGATTTTCCAGATGTGTCCTGGCGGCCGCGGGCCAATCTCTGGGTGCCCGACGACGTGCCCCAATGCCGTAGCGAAACCGGGCGGTACTACGCCAATTACGCCCACGAGCCGAAGAGCCCGGTCACGTATGCAGTGTGGAGCATGGGGCCGAACATGGATTCGGCCCCCTTTCCCCGCTGGCCGGATGGCACCATTGATGAGGCTCGCTTTCCGCTGCCGAGCCAGTTCTGGTTGACACGGAACGGGCGGGCTTCAGGGTTGATTACCCACTTCAGGACACGGGCGGGCCTGACCTTCACGAGTCCCTGATGGGGTTGACGCAATGAGACTAGGCGTGGGCATAGGGCTAATCCTACTCTTTCTCTTTCTCGTTTCGCTGTTGAGAGAAGAGCAAGATTAGGATCAGGATCTGGGCCGGCTCAACTGCTCTTCGCCGACCGGAATATCTCCCGGACCAGTTGATTGAAGTCCGCCACCGTCCTGGCGATATCGATCCCCAGCGGCAGCCCTGATTTCAGCACTGTTTTGCCGTTGATGACCACCCGTTCGGGGCGTGGCGGCTGGCAGAGGATCAGCGCCCCGAGCGGATCCTGGGCCACAGCGCCGGCCAGGGCGATGTCGTCGGCCCGGTAGAGAACCAGGTCGGCGGCCTGGCCGACCTCGATGCGGCCGAGTTCGGGGCGGTTCAGGACGGCCGCGCCGCCCACAGTGGCCAGGCGAAAGGCGTCGGCGGGGGACAGGGCCCGGACATGCTCGCGGATTCGCTGCACGAGCAGGGCCTGCCGGGCCTCCAGCAGGAGGTTACCGCAGTCGTTGCTGCTGCTGCCATCGACGCCCAGGCCGACGCGCGCGCCGGCGTCCAGCAGGCGGCGGATGGGGGCCATGCCGGAGCCCAGGCGCATGTTGGAGCTGGGGCAGTGGGCAACACCGGTTTGCGTGGTGGCCAGCAGGGCGATTTCCTCTTCGTTGAGATGCACGCAGTGGGCCAGGTAGACGTTGGGCCCCAACCAGCCGTGACGGTGGAGGAACTCGATGGGGCGGACGCCGAACGTCTCCAGGCAATAACGCTCTTCATCGAGGGTCTCGGCCGCGTGCGTGTGCAGCAGGACGTTGCGTTCGACGGCCATGGCCCGGGTCTGCTCCAGCAAGTCGGCGGAGATGGAGAAGGGTGCGCAAGGGGCGAGGTCGATTCGTCGCATGGCCATGGGCTTGGGGTCGTGATAGCGCTCAATGACGCGGGCGCAATCAGCGAGCACGCTGGACTCGGCCTCGGTGCATTCGTCAGGAGGCAGCCCACCCCCGGAGGCGCCCACGGTCATGCTCCCCCGGCAGGCGTGGATGCGGATGCCGAGGGCGTCGGCGGCTTCGAGCACGGCCTCGATGCTCGCGTCGCGACCGAGCGGGAAGAGGTACTGATGATCGCTGGTGGTGGTGCAGCCGCCCATGAGCAGCTCGGCGATACTGACCGTGGCCGCCTGGCGGAGGGCATCGTAGCCAAGCTCTCGCCAGACGGGATAGAGGGTGGTCAGCCATTCAAAGAGCGTTGCGTTCTGGACCGCGGGCATGCAGCGGGTCAGCGATTGGAACAAATGATGGTGCGTGTTGACCAGGCCGGGGATGAGCAGGCAGTTCCGCCCGTCGATGATCTCGGCAGGCTCCCGGCCGGCCTGGATCTCGAGGGCGTGCTCGATATCGGCTTCGCTGACCAGCCCCATATCGAGGAGAATCTGACCGATGACGCCGTGGCCGGCCTTCTGGCGGTCGAGGGCGGCGACCACCTGCTCGCGGGTGACCTTGCCGAGGCGGATCAGAATGCTGCCCAGCGGGCGGCCGCGATATTCGCCCAGAGACACCAGCAGTTCGTCGGCGGCCCGGGCGTCGTAGCTGGCCGATGGGCCGACATGGGTGATGCGGCCATCCTCGAAAGTGACGGAGGTATTCTCGAGCACGGCGACCTGGTCGCCGCGCGGTGTCACGACAGTGGCATGATCGATGCGCGTTTTCATATCACCAGTTTAATCGATCAACGCCTTTCGTGGCAGATCAGCGCACCACGTAGCAAAACCGGCTGTTGGGCGCCGCATCGCCGTTGACCGTGAACTCCATGATATCGCCTTCGGTCTGCATGTTGTCTGCCCACTTGAAGTTCAGGCGGGGGCGCTCCGCGGAGCCGGCGGGGGCCAGCACGTTGCGCGGAATGGCCAGCTCCAGTTCGTTCCCGCTGACCCGGTAGGGCACCTCGGCTTGAGCCTGCCAGTTCCAGCCGTGTTTCGTTGCCTCCAGGGTGGTATTCCGGTCGTCCTTGACGATGCGATTGACGAGGAAATCGTACCCTTCCCAGCCGGTCTTGGGGTTGGCGTCGGCGTCGATGAACAGCATCATCCAATGCCGATCGCTCGACGGAGTAATGGGCCGGGCGGTACGGGCGTAGAAGTAGATCCAGTCCCGGTCGTAGGCCACCTTTAGCAGCACGAAATCGTTCCGGCCGGTCTTATTTGTGTAGTGTCCCGCCTTGTCGTAGCCGGGGTGGTCGCGATGCACGGTGTCGCCGGGGTCGTCCCGGAACTCCGGCCGGACGTCCCGCCAGTCGGCGAAATCTCCGTCGATCCGGATGGTCCTGGCCGGCCCGGCCTCCGACGCCGGGCGGACGCCCTTGAATCGCCGGATGTTGTTGATCATCTGGAAGTAGTAGTTGTCGCCGTGCCCGCCGCGCATGGGTTCGGCGTCCCGGCTGTATTCCTGGGTGAACTGGTCCACGAACATGACCGGTTCGCGCACGCGGTTGAATTCCGGCAGCCGCATGGCGATCCATTCGTTCCAGCCGGTGATGAAGATGAACTCCGGGTCGATCTTGAGGGCGTGTTCCCATTGCTCGGCGAAGTTCAGGCCGTGCAGCACGGCGTCCGGCCGCTCGTCCTTCTTCCCGTTATGCCAGCTCCGGCCGTAGGTGTTCTTCTCGCTAAAGGCGCACAGCCGCTTGCCGGTGGCGTTCTGGCCCACGCCGACGGTGACCTGCTCCGGCTTGCCCTCCTGGTTGTAGAAGGCGTGCTGGGGGTGGATTTCGAGCCAGCCCCACTGGTCCGGGCCGGTCGGTCCCTGGAAGTAGTCCGGCTGCGGCTTGCGGAAGGTGAAGAAGTCGCGCTGCTCGGGGGTGACTTTGGCCGGGTCGGCCAGGATGAGCGGCTTGCCCTTCCAGTGGAACCACAGCTCGCGATAGCGCCCGGGTTTGTAGAGGTTTTCGTAGAGCTCGGAGGTCACCTTGGCCGGGTCCCAGAAGGGCGTCAGGAAGGCGATTTGCGGCGTCCGACGGCCCTGGCGGCGCAGGTCGGAGAAGACCTCGCAGAGCCGCATGTAGACCTTCTGGTAGGTGACCTGGTTGGTTACGTCGAAGATGATCACGTCAATCCCCGCGTCGGCGAGCATCTGGGCATGTTTCTGGAGCACCCAGGCGTCGTCGCTTAAGTAGTACCCGAACAGGGGCTCGGCCCAGAAGTGGTACTTATGCTGCGGGCCCCACAGGGGGCTGGAGGGATTGCGTAACGCGTCGGGCTCCTGGGCCAGAATTTTGGTGATGTCATAAGGGCCGTCCGTGCCGTGCTGGCCCAGCCAGAGAAAGTAGAAGATGCCGACGAACTTGTCGGGACGCGGCGGACCCGCCTGCTCATGGTCGATCAGCGTCCGGCCGAGCGCATCGGTGGCCGTCCAGGTATCCGGCCGGGTATCCCACTGGGCCGGCTGCGTAGCCGGAGCGGCAACGGCCGTGCTCGACAGCGTCTGCGAGACCAGAAACAGGGTTGACAGCAACATCATCATCCGAAAATTCCTCATTGCCCAGGGCGTTTGGGTCCGGAATACAGGACGTCTGGCTCCAGAACGCAGGGCGTCTGAACCAGAATGACGTGAGCACATCGTATCGGGGCGGGATGGAATGTCCAACCCGGCCCCGGCCGGCCACGCAGGGGGCATGGAGACCTTCCAACGTCGTGCCGGCGGGGCAGGCTGAACCCGCTTTCGTGCCGGGCTGCTGAGGGGTATACTCCCTCTATGTACCCTATGACCGTGCGCGATCCTGTGGCACACCGTCGGGCCTGATGCCGTGTGTGTGTGCCACTGCTCTTGAGCAGTGCGGAACATCCGAGTCGTCCCGTCACGGCTCAAGAGCCGTGGCACACAAATACATCCTCCGCGGCATCAGCGAGCCGAGGTGCCCTGAGTGCGGGGAGCGAATATGAGCTGGGAGGTCATCGGAGCGGCCATTCTGATAGTAACGACGATCGTTGCGCCCTACGTCGTGCTTCGCCTGCCCACATCCAGGCTCACGAAAGGCCTTTAGCCTCGCCCTTGTGGCGTGGATGCTCATAGTGATCGCGTTCTTCGGTTACATTTGCATTAGCGAGGGAGCCGGTTCGATCGGTTCGTTTTGCTTTCCATCATTGCTGCTCGCGGTTTCCGTCTATGCCTTTTACAACCACTGGTTCCGACCACGAACGGCATATCCCCCGGCCGGCCACTGCCGGCGATGTGGCTACAACCTCACCGGCAACGTGTCTGGCGTATGTCCTGAATGCGGCACGCCGGTGCCGGAGCAGGGTTCCGCCGGGGCTGGCGACGGGGTAAACTGAAAGGAAACGCCGGTTCTGGCCACCGAGGTGAGAGGTTTTTGCGTCATGCCCTCAGATCAACCGATCGCCGGGCTTCTACGGCAACCCGACCGGGATTGGAAGCCGAACCCGCCGGCATCCGAAGAAGAGATTGCCCGGCTGCGCGCTGCCGTGCGGTTTCAGCTTCCCGCCGAATACATCGAACTGCTCCGCTTCTGCAATGGGGGTCATGGCGAAGTGGATGCGCCGCCATTGCTTTTCTTTATGGACTCGATCGCCGAGGCGCTTGAACACAACAAGGTCTGGAACAGCGAGGGTCGCTACCTGGACTTCTGGTTCTTCGGCGGTAATGGCGGGCTTGAAACGCTCGGATTCGACTTGCGCGTAGGGCCGCCGCATCCGATCATAATGATCGACACGATCGCCGGGGAAGAGAGCGCGGAGCAAATTGCCGACAGCATGGCGGATTTCATTCCGAAAATGGGCCTGGCGAGCGATCGTCCCGATCACGACCAACCGCTGTGACGGATGGTGGCTGCCCCATTGGCATCGGTTCTGACTCATCCAAACGATCCTGAGCAGGTACGACTCAACGTTCTCAGATGGGATAGCAGCAAGAAGGCATGGCGAAGAAAGCGAAGAACAATGGACACGGCCAACCAGCTACCATTGTTCAGCAACTCGGCAGCCTGCTGGGGGGCGCGCACGACAACATGCGGAAAGAGAAGGGGGGCTTAACGGCAATCTGGACCGTCTGCCGACGGTGGCGCGTGATGTGCGAGCGCTGAGGCGCAATCATGGAAGCGCTTGAACTTTGGAAGCAAAAACCAGGCCGGAAGGCAAGTCGCCTGATTCGAAGATGCTCACGGCCGCCCGGCGATCCAGTGACCTCATGGTTTGATCGGGTGACGTTGCGCAAGCCGGGGGGCTGGAGAACACCGCGATAAATGGGGGATGAGCTGGCAGTGTTATTGAATCTGGCCAAACTGGGCGCTCGTGAGCGCATCCCCCGCATCGCCGGGAGCATCTGGCGCGGGCTCCCCTCGGCGCTGCTAACGTGGGTGCTGGCAGCGCTGCTCATCCGGCTGACCGTTCGCGACCGCTTACCCCTCCTGTCCGTCCTGTTCTACATGACCCCGCTCGCCGTGTCGGCCGTGCTGGCGGGCGTCGCGGCCCTGATCTGGCTGCGGCGGCGCTGCTGGCGGCTGGCCGGGCTGGCCGGCGGATTGGCGCTGCTCTCGGCGATCTGGTTCCACGTCTCGGCCGGCGCCCGGCATTCCGTCCCGCCTGGCCCCGCCGGGGAACGGATCGTCTTCTGGAACGCCGGTCGGGGCGTCATGGGATGGGAGGGCGTGACGAGAACGCTTCAGGGGTTCGATGCCGACCTGATCGGGCTGGTCGAGGCTGGGCCGAGCAGCCGGGAAATGGCCCAGTTCTGGCGCGACCGCTTTCCGGCCTATCAGGTCAGTGGGCCCGAGCGGGGCATGGTCCTGATGGCCAGGGGCACGGTCATCGAGCGGAAGATGGGTGATCTGGGCGGGGGCGGCAAGTACGGCCATTACGAGGTCCACCTGGCCGGCCGGTCACTGGACGTGCTGCTGGTGGACTTCAGAAGCGACCCCTTCCGGTCCCGGCGGGAGGCGTTCGCCCGGCTGATCGACCTGATCGACCGGCTGGCGGACCGGCCGGTGATCGTGATGGGCGACTTCAATACCCCCGTGGATTCCGCCTTCGCGGCCCCCCTTGCCGAGCGGCTGACCAACGCCTTCGACGCCGGCGGCAACGGGTACAACGTGACCTGGCCGGTGCCTGTCCCGGTTCTGTCGCTGGATCAGGTGTGGGCCAGTCCGCAGGTCGGGCTGAAGTCGTGCGAATTGCCGTGGACCCTGCGATCGGATCACCGGCCGGTGGTGGTCACGCTGGCCAGGTAAGTGGGCTTTTGCCAGGAAGCGGCCCTTCGGTTATCTCTGGGGGCATGGCCACAACTCTCATCGCCTTTCTTCTGCAGGTGGTCTTGATCTCGCTCTCGGGCGTCATCGCCCCCGGCCCGATCACGGCCGCCACGCTGGCGGCAGGAACCCGCTGGCGGCACGCGGGCAGTCGGATGGCCATCGGGCATGGGATCGTGGAGTTCCCGTTAATGCTGCTGGTCGGGGCCGGCGCGGGCACCTTTCTGGCCTCCCAGACGGTCACCACCGGCATCGGCCTGGTCGGGGGCACGGTACTGGTGCTGATGGGCGGCGCGATGCTCAGGAGCCTGGGCAGGCCCGCGGGCGCAGCCGGCAACGGCAACGCCAGGAGCCCGATCCTGGCCGGCGTCATTCTGACCGGCACCAATCCCTACTTCCTGCTCTGGTGGCTTACGGTCGGGCTCAATCTGACCACCCGCGCCCTTCAGATCGGCACGCTGGCCTTCGGGCTGTTCATGGTGGTCCACTGGCTGTGCGACCTCTTCTGGCTGGAGGTGCTGTCATTTTCCAGCTTCAAAGGGACGAAGGTGTTTGGAGGGCGGGCTCAGAAGATCGTCATGGGGGTCTGCTCGGCGGCCCTGATCGGCCTTGGCCTGTACTTCGTTGTCGATGCGGCGAGTTTGGTTCCGCTGCGCGGCGGGACGCAGTAGGGTGAAGCCGTGCATTGGTCTACGGCACGTCCGTTCAATCAAGCACCGTGGCCCCGGTACAGGTCATGGGCGGCAATCAGCCGTGGATCTCGATGTGGTGTTTCTCCGACTTCATATCCCCATTCAGCGGATAGACCCGGCCCTTGTGCTCGATCCCGTACCGGGCCTGATCGGTAATGAACTTGCGCTCAGGGTTTGTGTTCGGATATGGCCCGCAGGGATTGCAGCTTCCGCGTCCGGGGCGGATACCATATGCCGTCGTGTCCGTTCTGAGGTACATCACTGTTTTGCTCGCAGGATTGCTGGCCTATTTTGGCTTTGGCGGCCTGGTGGTGGGTCGCGACGTCTTTCGAGGCGCCTGGCTGGTCGGTGCCGTCTTCATCGGCGCGTTCATTGTGCTCGGACCTGTTGTTCAGGCTCGCCTCCGCCGGAAGACGATCGCGGAGTATCCCCGGTGTGGACGATGCGGGTACGATCTGACCGGACACGTCGAACGTTTCGAGTCAGGGGAAGCCAGATGTCCCGAATGTGGTGAGCGGCTGGTTCAGGCGAACATCATCCCCGCGGGGCAGCCTGGCGAAAAACAGGTGCGTGGCCCGGGTGAGAAGCTGGCCGAGCTCAGCGCAGCCTGGGGGACGGTTGCCATGCTCGAATTCGCTCTGCTGCTGGCAGACATGGGTGAGTTGCGAGAACATCTCTGGATCATGGCCATGGGGTTACTGGGGTTCTGGCTTCCGTTGGCCATGGTTTACTGGAGGAAACGCAGCCGGTTCAGCGCCCGCTGAGGAGGTTGCGTATCTCCCTGACCGTGCCGGCACAACCTGCCTCTCGCTTCTGGTGCACTCGCGGTGGGTTGGTTGGTTCTGTACAGCTTTGAGTGGACGGTCGTGCCCGTTGTGTTGGCGAGCGGCCTGTTCTTTATCGGGCTGATGATGCTGAGAATGCGGCTTTTCTACTCCATGCAGGAGGTAAAACCGCGATACTGACAACCCCCGCCGGGTTCAGCCTCGATGCGCGGCACACCCTGCCCCATTTGGATGCCCTGATCATCCCGTCTTCCACTCAATAAGGGACGGGAAACTGTGATCGGTGCGGGCGCAGAAGTATACTGGTTTTCATGATCGTCAATCCGCAGGCAGAAAGGCTCAACGACCGGATCGCCCGGCTTCGGATGCTCGCCCAGGCGGAGCCGCGCCTGGAGGGCGTCTTGCTCTATGGCTCATGGACCATGGGGGAGGCCGATGCGTATTCCGACATCGAAGCATACCTGTACGTCAACGACGATGACGCAGCGGACTTCGACGGCCGCGCCTTTGTTGAACAACTTGCGCCCGTGAAGCTGGCCTACATCAACATGTATGGCCTCCTGGCGGTCGTGTTCGACGACCTGATGCGCGGCGAGTTTCATGTTGAGGCGGCCGGCAAGGGCATCCCCGAAATCGCTTCCTGGCGGGGGCTGGTTCACCTGCCGGAGCCCGGCGCGGCCATCCTGTTGGATCGCCACGGCCGACTGGCCAAGGCCACGGCCTGCCTGACGCAACCCTGTCAACCGGAACCCGTTCAGACCGCACAGCAGATCGGCAATGAGCTGACCAACTGGACCCTGGCCCTCGGGCAAATCCTGGCCCGCGGTGAGATCGCACGCGGTCACGCGCTGCTGCACACGGTGATTGCCCCTCAGCAACTTCAACTGTGCCGTCTGTTGCGCGGCACGACCGCACACTGGCTTACGCCCAGCCGCGCGCTGGAAGCTGACCTGCCGTTGGAGGATCGGTTGCGGTATGCGGCGACCACGGCTCGGCTGCGCGATGAGGAGGTCCGGCAGGCGGCAAAGGCAAGCTGGGATTGGAGCCGGGAGCTTATCGGGCAAGCCGTCCAGCGCTGGCGGATCGTCGTGCCGGAATCGCTGCATGACGCCATTACGGAACTGCTCGACAAGAAGGAATCGCAATGAAGGCGCTCCTCGTCCGAATCGGCGTCGATCAGCCCGGCCATTGCGGAAATGGCATTCGCCGCCAGTCAGACGCGATAGGTCTACCCTGGCCGTAAGCCGGTGAGCGGCTAGGAACCGGGGATTCGACGCTCACGATGGCGAGGAGGGGCCGCTGCGTCTCTGCCACGAGGATCGACTGAGATGCCTCAAAGAGCTACACTTTGGCATTGGCGATCAGGAGAACTGGCAGTGGGCATGAAAGGCAATGATCGGGGAGCACGAGGGGATGCCAAACCGCGCCCCGATGCTGATATCTTCGGCGAGGATATCCTCCACGATCTCGAGGAGTTACTGCAAAACGAACCGACCACCGCTCGTAAAAAGCCGGCGCCCTCAGCTTCCCCCCGGCCACCGGCTCCGCCTGTTCCCGTTCCGCCGCCCAAGCTGAAAGGCGATGCAGAAAAACGCCGCCAAGCCCAGGAACTGGCCGCCCAGGCCGGGAACGCCTCTGATCCGAAAACGGCCACTCGCCTGGCCAGACAGGCTCTTGAACTGGACCGTTCCTGCGCGGACGCCCTGGTCGTGCTGGCCCATGCACGGGCCACCGCCCCGGACGAGCTGGCCGAGGGGCTGGCGAGGGCCGTTGCCTGGGCCGCGCAGGGGCTCGGGAAGGAGCACATCGACTATTACCGGGGGAAGCTCTGGAGCGTGCCGGAGGCCCGGCCGTACATGCGGGCACGGCGGGAACTTGCCGATGTGCTCCGCGACATGGGGCGCGTGGACCAGGCCATCGCGCATTACGAGGCCCTCCTGGAGCTGGACGCGGGCGACAGCCAGCGAAACCGCGAGCCTCTCCTGAGCTGTTACCTGGCCCTTGGATACCACGAAGCGGCGAAGCGTTTACTGGATCGGTTCGCGAAGGATGAGAGCGCCGTGCTGGCCTGGTCGAGGGTACTGGAGCGGTACCTGGCGGGTGACTTGGCCAATGCGACGACTGCACTGGCCAAGGCCCGCGAGAGCAATCATTGGGTCGAAGGCTACCTGGCGGGTCGCAAGCCCATGCCGCAGTACACACTCAGCAACCCCGAGCCCGGCAGCGATAGCGAGGCCCGGCATTGTGCGGCGCATCTCCTCCCGGCGTTGGTGGAGCATCCCCGGTTTGGTGTCTGGCTGGCGGCCCAGCAACAGAAAACGGATTCTAAATGAATCCTGTGCGTTGGGTGCTCTGCCTCTCATGAGGCTTGATTCTCTAACCGCGCAATAACCGGCCCCAAGGCCCGGGTCGGGGGGAACGGCGTTAGAAACGCCCTGGGGACACCGGCAGAGGGATGCTGGGGATAGCTGCGAGCAAAGTGGAAATCCAACCGTTGTGGCGTCCGCGCTATGCATGCGTTGCCAGCGCAGACCTCAAATTGTTCAGAAGATAGCCGGCCATCAGGGCGTAGGTGATCGCGTTGCCGATCAGGACGGCAGAGAAAACAGGCCGACGCGGAAGGTCTTTCCACATCCGCCGAATGACCCCATACTCGATCATCACCGAGACGAAAGAGAACGGAATGAGCATGAACACGAGCGCCGCCGGGACCATCCAATGAAGCTTCTCTTCATACGGAATCAGCCAGGCGGCTTGGGCCGTGACCGCATAGACCCGTTTCTGCCAGGTCTCCAGACCGTACATGCCGGACCCAAAGATCAGTTCCAACAAGAGCAGGACCGCCCAGGTCAGGGGAATGCCAATGACGGTGGAGCAGCCGTTTGCGGCGAAGGATGTCTTGAGGCTTTGGCCGAATGGCCTGGACAGCTTGCGGCAGATCACGAACGCCTCGATAAGAGCGATGGACACCAGGGCCAGGAGCATCCCTGAGCAGGCGACAGGCAAGAGCGGCAGCCCCGCGTTCCCGTAAGCGGCCGGTGTCGTGGCCAGCAGGATCAGACCGCTGTAAATCAGGCCGCGCGGATGTGGAAAGGGCAAACGGCCACTGCTCCCCTTTGGCCGGTACGGCACACACGCCATTTTCCCAGTCAAAACTAGCCATTTTTCCAACCTTCGATTTGGGTCACGCCGCCCCCGAGGCGTGTTCCGAGTTGGCCATCTGGAAATCAGGACTGACCTCTTGAATATGATTCGCAGATACTCAACCGGAGAATCTGTCGGCACCCGTCCTTGACACTCTTGGGAAGCCCAGCGACCGGTCGAATCCGATGGCCGGCCTCTGGTGCCCGGTTGCCGGCGGTTCTCAATGATGCCTATTCTGGTCCGGCGGGTGGTATTCTGCAACCGGTGTGCTGATGTCGTGCCAGGATATGACAGGCCTGCGAACCAGTTGGAAGCGCGTGACCTATACCGCGTGCGCTCCCGTATATAACCTGCTGGTATGGCCACTCAGCCGGATGCGGCGAGCGTCCATTCAGCGGCTGGACCTGCGGCCGGGCGAGAAAGTGCTGATCGTCGGAGCCGGCACCGGCCTGGATTTGGACTATCTCCCTTCTGGCACAGACATTACGGCCATTGACTTGACGCCCGCGATGCTGGCCCGTCTTCGTCGTCGAGCCGAACGCCTTGGCCTTGCGGTCAACGCGCGGATCCTGGACGGCCACACGCTGGACTTCCCGGATAATTCCTTTGACGCGGCTATTCTCCACCTGATCCTGGCGGTTATCCCCGACCCGGTTCGCTGCGTGCGCGAGGTGGCCCGGGTGCTACGGCCGGGTGGCCGGGCGGTCATCATGGACAAGTTCATCCCGGATAAGAAGCGGACGCCGGCGATCGCGCAGATGCTCAATCCGGTGCTGGATTTTCTGGGAACGAACGTCAGCCGGAAGCTCGGCCCGATCCTGGCGGGGTCGGGCCTGGAGGTGGTGCGGGATGAGCCTGCCGGGTTCTTCGGGTACTTTCGGATCGTGCTGACGGAGAAGACCCGCGCGTGACGCAAACGGAATCACAGGGGGGATGGGCGCATGCTTGTTCCTCTTCTCGGCGGGGACTCTGCTCAACGCCACGAAATCCCAGGCACGTGGGTACACAGGTGGGGCACCCAACGCACCAGATTCATTTGGAATCTGCATTACGGAGACTTCAGGGGTGGCAATTGCCGATGGAGCGCCATCAGGGGGCGGGAAATGGCTCTCCTTGGCGTGGTAAGAGTTCTTAAGGCAAGCACTTATGGATTATTGACCCCAACGGGATTCGAACCCGTGTTGCCGGCGTGAAAAGCCGGTGTCCTAGGCCACTAGACGATGGGGCCACGTCTTGTTCAGAGTGCACAAGTATAGGGGACTACTGCTCAGATCGCAATCGGCTGGCCGGAATCCATCTGTGGTTGGCAAGCCGTTGGCCTGTCGCAGCACAGGGCTCTGGAGTCAGGCCGCCGCGCCGCGGTTGGGCCGGCCGAAACGTTGCCTCCGTGCGGCACAGGAGCCCGCCCGGCAGGCGGATACCCCCATTTCCCACTCTACCGGTGCCGATTTTAGCCGGTTATGCCTTGCGCGCGAAGCTGATCAGTCTGCTCTTGGTCCAGTCCACGGAGAATTTCTGGCCGTTCACGTCGGTATATTCGCCCGATCCCTTAGCCGCGTGATCATCGCTGACCAGCCGCTCGGTGTTGGCTTCGTCGCAAATGTAAGTCTGCTTCGATTTTGTGTTCGGATCGTACACGACCAGGTGGCAGGGCATCGATAACTCCTTACTAACCCCAGAGCCTTCCTCTTTACTGGCCGGAAATAATAACGGCCCGCTACGCGTCCGGCAATAGCCCGGCCGGCAGGCTCGACCCGCAGGGCGTGCCGGGGGTAAAATGGCTTCCGGAGGCTTGGGCTGCGTGGCCTTAGGGCCGCGCGAGGAGCTTTTGTCCGCTCCCTGGTGAGGCGCCGGGGCATGAGAACGAGATTATTGTGACGAGGTGCGGCAAGATGGGCGCGAAGAAAATCCTGATGCTGGTTGGGGACTACGTGGAAGATTACGAAGTCATGGTCCCGTTCCAGGCCCTGCTCATGGTGGGCCACGTCGTCCACGCGGTGTGCCCGGGGAAGAAAACCGGCGACTCCGTCCGCACCGCGGTTCATGATTTCGATGGGGCTCAGACATACAGCGAAAAGCCCGGGCACAACTTTACGCTCAACGCCACCTTCGCCGGCATCAGCCCGGAGGACTACGACGCGCTGGTCATCCCCGGCGGGCGTGCCCCCGAATACCTGCGGCTCAACGAGCAGGTGCTCAAGATCGTGCGGCATTTCGCCAATGCCGGCAAGCCGATCGCGGCAGTTTGCCATGGCTTGCAGATCCTCACCGCCGCCGGAGTGATACAGGGAAAAGCCTGCTCGGGCTACCCGGCGGTCGGTCCGGAGATTCGTAGCTGCGGGGGCGAGTACCTGGACATCCCGCTGGACAAGGCCCACGTGGACGGGAATCTGGTGACCGCCCCGGCCTGGCCGGCACATCCCGACTGGCTGGCGAAATTCCTGAAAGTGCTGGGCACGCGGATCGAGCTCTAACCCTGCAGCGCAAAGTGGGCCATTTTCTGAAGCGGCCGGGCTCCGTACCGGCCGTTTTGCCCCTTGAACGGCCGGTGCAGAGCCCGGCCGCTACGCTGGAATGGCCGGTAGGAGCCTGGTCCCTATACCAGAGCGGCCGGTACGAGGACCGGCCGCTACAGGTGGTGAAATCGAATCACAAGTCAGCCGGGGCTGAGCCGAGGGCACAGGGCCCGGCCGTTACACGACAACGGGAGAGCGGAGAACGGGCAGCACAGAGCCCGGCCACTGCTACGAATGGCGAGAGCGCATCGCCAGGAAGCCGAGGCACAGGAAAGCCAACGTGGCCGGCTCCGGCACGGCCAGCGCGCCGATCCCCTTGGAATCCACGGTGGCTGACAACTCGCCAAGAGTCTGGATCTCGCCGGTGTTCAAATTGATGCTGTAGAGCTTGTTTGAACTTGCCGGCTTGGCTTTCGAGGACGCGGCCGTGAAGTACGCCGTATCGCCGATCAGAGTCATACCGCCGATGCCGCCAAGAGCGGAGGCGCCGTTCTCCCGCAGCGACTCCAACGAGAAAAGGGAAGTCGTGAGGCCATTGGTTACATCAATTGCGACAATGGTCTCCGTCACCTGATCAATACCCACGAGCTTCCCGTTCCACCAGGCGGCGCCGTTGATGTCGTGGGTCGTTTTGGTAGTGCCGTTATTGAGGCGCGCAATGGACTGCAGGGTTCCATCCTGGATGTTCAAAGTGAACACCCCATTGTTGCCCTGGCCATCCAGATTGATCCCGTAGGCCTGGACCTCGCCGTTCCCAAGAGAGGCGAAGGCCATGGCGCCTTCGAAAAGGTAGGCGGGAATGCCGCCTTCCTTGATTTGCCCAATCTCCGTGACTGCATATCCGGCCCCGGGGTCGATGCGGTACAGCCGGGACCAGGCACCGGCTTGTGCGTCAGTACGGGTGTAGCCGTAGTAGTACCCGTCGGACGGGTTGTATTCGAGCGTGGCAAGCGGCACGCCAAGCGTGGCAATGTGATTCATCTGGACGGTGCCGCCACCGGTTACGATCTCATACAACTTGCCGTCAGACGAGTCCTCCACGCCAAGCAGGACGGCACCGTGTGTGATGCCGGTCGATAAAAATAACAGGATACTGCAGGTGCAAACGGTGGATCTTGCCCACCTCCAAAGCTGTGGTTGGCTCATCTCTCTCTCCCTTACCTTTTTTTTATTCCGAGCCGGTCTTTTCGACCGGCTTCGGAATCGCTCTCTTTCCACTCCAGCCGTTCGCGGCTTTGGAGCGTGTGCTCACTGACGATGCCTGTAACAGCAACTATCTACCGTGCGAAACATGCACTTTCGCTGGGATCTTGGAGCAAATCTCCGCCACTCACCGAGGGGGCGGCGTCAGCGGCGCTTTCGAAGACCTCGACGCCCATGATTACGTACAGGCCACCTTCGCGCGGTTCGCTGATGGTGTCGAACTCAAATGCCAGGAACTGCCCCGGCTCCAGGTCGGCCGGATAGCCAAGCCCATTCGGGAAGGCAACGTTCACCGGCAGATCGATGACCATGAACTCCTCGTGTGTGCCGCTCATCTCGCCCATCTCGCTCAACTCGGGCACGAAGTACATCGAGTTTCCGTAGGTCTCGATAGCCGCGCCGTCCCGCAGGCGGCGAGCATCGATTGAGAACGCGAAGCAGAATTGCGGCAGACGCAATCCCATGCGATACATGAACACCCGGAGGGTGACCGGGTTGCCCGGGGTGTAGCTCTGGGGGATGGCAAAACGAAACGCCAGGGCCCGCTGCCCCCCGGTATCCGGATCCGGCGCACCCAGAGCCGGCTCAGTCAGGCGAACCGGATGTTGGGTAAAGGTGAGATCCAGGGAAATGTCCGGGGTCTGGTCATACCCATAGAAATCATCGATAAACAGGTTGAACAAGCCGGCACCCGCAGGACCCTGCGGACCGGTGGGGCCAGGTTCGCCCTGAGGACCAGGCACACCCTGGGGACCAGGCTCGCCCTGAGGACCGGCGGGACCAGGCTCACCTTGCGGCCCCTGGGGGCCTTCGATGACCGGAATCTCCTGCCCGGCACCATCGTCACCGCCATTATCACCGCCGTTGTTCGCACCACCATGGTTGCCGTTCGCGTTCTGGGCAGCCAGTTGCCCGGCCAGCAGGGCGGCCGCGATGGATCCGCCGAGGGTGACAAAATCGGCCTTATGCCAGCCCCAGGTCAAAATATCCGGTACGCACCCCCAGGTGACGGGTAACACCGAGACCCAGGCAACAACAATAAGACGGGTGAGCGATTTGCGCATACGCATACCAGTTACTCTCCTCCCTTATGACGGCGAATTGTATTCTGACTCAGCATTATACATCCGCTATTAAGGGATCTTCAAGTGCACAGCTACAGAAATTAATTAGTGTTTTTTGAACGGGGGCTATTTCGCCGGGGAGGTCGCCGGCCAGCGGCTACGTCTTCGTCGAAGAGCCGCTTACGGCGCAGGAGATGGTGGTAGTGCTGGGCAAAGCGGTGGGCTTCGTCGCGAACCTGCTGCAAAAGTCGCAGGGCGGCATCGTTCCTGGGTAATCTTATCGGACGTGTACGGGCTTGGATGTAGATTTCTTCCTCACGTTTGGCCAGAGAAATGACCATGGGGGGGCGGAGATCCATGTCCGCAAAGGCGCCCAGGGCGGCATGGAGCTGGCCCAGTCCGCCGTCGATCAGGATCACGTCTGGGTAAAGTTCTTCACCGCCGGCGGCATGGCGATAGCGGCGAGTGACCACCTCGCGAATCATCGCATAGTCATCGATGCCTTCGACCGTCTTAATCCGGAACCGTTTGTAGCCGGACTTGAAGGGACGGCCGTCGATGAAGCAGACCAGTGAGCCGCACGACTCCTCGCCGTGCAGGTTGGCGATGTCAATGCCCTCCAGGGTGCGGGGGACGGCGTCCAGTTCGAGCACTTCGCGCAGCCGCTCCAGTCCCTGGGTGGGGTCGATGTAGAAGACCTCGTGCTGACGGTCGGCCTCCGGGTCGCCGGACAGCGAGAGGGCCTGGAGGGCCTTGATGCGGTCGCGCAGCCTGGCGGCGTCCTCGTACCGGCGTTCAGCGGCGGCCACTTCCATTTCTTTCTGAAGGTCGCGCAGCACCACGCTGCGCTTGCTGGCCAGGAATTTTCGCAGCCGTTCGATGTCCTCCCGGTAGGCCTCACGCGAGATCAGGTCGGCACAGGGGGCCGTACACTGATTGATGGCGTGCAGCAGGCAGGGGCGGAAATGCCGGCGGCTCTCATCGCCCTCGCGGATATCCAGTTCGCAGGTGCGGAACTTGAACACCTTTTGCATGGCGTTGACTGCGTCGCGCAGGCCGGCGGCGCTGGTGAACGGCCCGTAGAGCTTGCTGCCCTTGAGACGCGGCTTGCGAGTCACGTATACGCCGGGGAAGTCTTCGCTGGTGGTGATCTCCAGGTAGGGGAAGGTTTTGTCGTCGCGCAGCCGTTCGTTGTAGGGCGGCTGGATATCCTTGATGAGGCGGTTCTCTTTCAGGAGGGCATCCACCTCAGTCTCGCATTCGAGGAATTCGATATCCGTGACCAGCCCGACCATGCGGGCGATTTCCGGGCCGCGGGTCTTGAGCAGGTCCGCCGAATCCTGGAAATAGCTCCCCACCCGGCTGCGGAGGTCCTTGGCTTTGCCGACGTAGAGCACTCGGCCCTGGGCGTCCTTGAAGAGGTACACGCCGGGGTTTTTGGGCAGGTGACGGATCTTGTCGGCCAGGGAGATGGCGGAGTCGGTGGCTTTCAGGGCCTCTGCAGGCGCGGGATCAGCGCCGGCCAACGGATCAGCCCGAGACGCATCTTCCGTGAATTTCGGGTCTTCTGCCATCGCCGGTGATTATAGCCGGATCGGGCACGATTGGGCTGCACGGGGGGGCCTGGTCGCCACATCCGGCGCCCTCAAGGGCGATCGCCCACACTGCCGCGGCATTCGTGCCGTTCGACGCGCCTGCCCGGTTACCACCAACTGAAATCGTGAACCTACCTCTGAAGAGGCAGGCCACCCACCAATCGAAATCGCGAACCCAGATCCGAAGAGGTGGGCCACCCACCAATTGAAAGCGTGGACTCGCTTCTCAAGCGGTGGGTGGCCCACCATCACTCAGTACTCAGTACTTTCCACTCAGTACTATTAAGCCTTCACTATTAAGCCTTCGGCAGCGACCAAGGCTTGCGATACTCCGGCATAATCATCGCATTGGCCTCGTCATTGCCGATGACCTTCATATTGGCGGCGTCGTACTCGATGGAACGGCCGGTGCGCAGGGCGAGATTGCCCAGGTGCGCGACGGTGGTCACGCGGTGGCCCAGTGCTACATCCTCGGCCGGTTGCTTGCGGGTCCGGCAGCACTCCAGGAAATCGCCCACCAGGCGGACCCGGCAGGCCTCGGGATCTTCCGCGATCTTTTTGTTGACGCGCTCGATCTTGTCCTTGCCGTCGGCCTTCTCGGGGAAGATTTCCCACCCGCCGGCGTCCACCACCAGGGTGCCGTTGAGCCCGTAGAAGGCCACGCCGTGCTCGCGGCCCTCGGCGCCGTGGCCGGTGCCGGCCTGGTGCTCCCAGATGAGGCCGTAGTCGCCGAAGTCATAGAGGGTTTGCTGCGTGTCGGGGGTCTCGGCGTGGTCGTCGAAGGCATACTTGCCCCCGGTGGAAGCCACCCGCTTGGGGAAGTCGGCATTCATGGCCCACAGGGCGATATTGAGCAGGTGCACGCCCCAGTCGGTCATGAGCCCGCCGGCGTAGTCCCAATACCAGCGGAAGCTGAAGTGGAAGCGCCCGCGGTTGAACGGTCGCTTGGGGGCCGGCCCGAGCCACATGTCATAATCGACGCCCGGCGGCGGGGCGGGTTCGTCCTGGGGCTTGCCCACGTTCCTGAACCAGGCCAGCGCGCACCACGCGCGGACCAGGCGGATCTTGCCGAGCTGGCCGGACTGGACGTACTTCACCGCGTCACCGAAGTGGTTGCTCAAACGCCACTGGGTGCCCATCTGGAGGATCCGGCCGGTCTTCTTGATCCAGTCGACCATGGCCTGGCCCTCGCCGATGCTGTTGGCCAGCGGCTTCTCGCAATAGATGTCCTTGCCCGCCTGGCAGGCCATGATGGTCTGCAGGGCGTGCCAGTGGTCGGGGGTGGCAATCAGGACGACATCGACGTCCTTGCGGTCCAGCACCCCGCGGAAGTCCTTCACTGCCTCCGGGCGGGGTTTGCCCTTGCTTTCGAACCACTTCATCGTGGCGGCGATCATGGCGTCGTCCACGTCGCAGATAATGGGCGTCTCGATGGTGTCGTCGTGCTTGTAGAAGGTCATGATGTCGTGGCGACCCTGGCCGCCGGTGCCGATGACGCCCAAACGGACGCGTTCGTTAGCCCCGGGGGCACCGCGGGCGACGCGGGCGGTCATGACCGCCGAACCGGCGGCCAGCGACGTGTTGATGAAAGTGCGACGCGTGATGCTGGACATTGCAGATCTCCTTGATAGAGCCGATGGGGCAACGAGCAGGTTAGGGCCGCCAGGGCGGCTGGTCAAGGCTCCGGGGAAGGGTTTTCAGTTTTCGGTGGCCGATCTCGACAGGGCGCGGGCCAGGGCGTCGCGCATGGCTTTTTCTGCGCCTTGGGAGACCCAGCACCACTCCTGTCCATTCGCAAACCCCTCCCGATACGATTCGTCAGTGGGGATGTAGCCGGGGGCGCATTCCGAGTAGCCGGCGACCATGACGAACGAATCGGGGCGAAGCCGTTGGGCGATGAGCTGATATTCGACGAACGATTCGGCCGGCAGCAGGACCAACTGGGCCGGACCGAGGTCGAGCACCGGCACGTCGATCGGCTTGCCGGCCGCGACGCGGGCGTGCCAGCTCAGGCCCATGGCCGCGAGGTTGCGGCCGAAGGTGCGTTCGGCGGGGTCCGCCAGCCGCTTGCGGAGGTTTTCCACTGTGAATTCGCCGGTGGCCCTTGGCGGCAGACTGAGCGGAACCACGTCGAAGTTGACGCTTGTGATCGGGTGGCGTTTGGTGGCCCGCCAGGCCTCCACCATCCCGCGATAGATCTTGTCGGCGAGCACTGGCCGGTTCTCGGGCGCGCCGTCGTTGAACTTACCGGCGACGACGTCGCCGCTGCAGCCGCTCATATAGATCTGGAAGATGGCCGGGTCATCTTTTTGCCGCTTAGTGCGGGCCATGCCCACGAAGTCGGCCGAGACGCCGCCCCGGCCGTAGTAGCTCATGGGGTGGACGGCGTAGCAATGGATCGCCGCCACGGGGCGGTCGCCGTCCCAGAAGCTGAGCGTCTTGAGGTAAGGGTCGATGGTCCCTTCGGGCGCGGCGCGGACGGCCGGGTCGGTGGTGGCGCTGTTGCGGGGCCAGCCTGGCCGTCCGTCGGCCCCGACCACGCGGCGGTTGGAGGCTACGCCTTCGACCCTGGCCTGGCCGGTGCCGATGTGGGTGACCGGCCGGGCGGATGACAGTGATTCGCGCAGGGCCTTGGCCACGCGCTGAACGGCCTCCTCGTGGAACTTCGGATCGCAGAGCGAGTTCTTGAGGCCCTGCTCATCGAGCAGCTTCTGAGCGGTCAAATCAGCCACCGGTGCATCGTGCTGGTGAACGCTGGTCAGCATGACGCGCGGGGGCACGGTGCTGGCGGCTTCGGCGAGTACTTGCCGCCAGCGGTCGTAGGCGTCGTTGCGGATCTCGCACCAGTCAACGGCCACGATGACCAGCGGCCTGGCCGGGCCGAGCAGGACTACGCCCCGTGCGAACAGCGGATCGACGATCTCCCTGGCCGGCGCGACTCCGCCCCCCATGCAGGCGTGGCCGATGGGGATGGTCACGTCGGCGGAGAAGGTGGCGAGGCGATAGCGGCCGATTTCCTCGGCGCGTGCTTGAGAAGCTATCGCCGAAAGAGACAGGATTGCCGTTGCTGCCAAGTAAGAACTAATCACGAAAACACGAAAACGCGAAAACGAGCGACCCAGTTGGCATTCCTTACCTCGTTCGTGATTTCGTGTGTTTGGGGTTCTGTTGAGACAAGCGATCTGTCGATGCGCTGCAATCATGATATCCTCCGACAATAGCCAGAAACCTCTGGTCGGCGGATAATGGTACCCGCTGAAGCAACTATGGAGCAAAACATGCTTCCCTTGTTGATGAGCGAAAAACCGACGAACCAGACTGCTCAACCGAGAAGGAGGCTTCCATGACAACCCGGATGCCAGTTGCCAGGCCGGACGAATCGCTGATTCACGCTCTCCGCGTGGGGTCGGCTGGGGTTGGGATCCGACTGTTGGCCTCGGTGGCCGGAGCTCTGATGACGCTGGCCTTCACATCGGCTCTGGCTTTTACGTTAGGCGCGTTTTTTCCTCCGGATTGGCTCAACACGAGGTGGCAGAGAGGGATCTTTATTTCGCCTGTCGCAGGCGTGGTTGCTTTCTTCTCCGGCTTGTTTATTTATCTTGTCCTGGTCTGCTGGATATGGACCCGCAAGCGCGACCTCCAGGCCGTCTGCCTGAGGAGGCGTATGCCGTTGGGAGTGTGGGCATTTGGCGCGGGTGCAACCGTCGCGGTGGGATTGCTCGTCCTCGCCATTTGTGAATCGATTGCAGGGATCCCGGGTGAGAGTGAGATTCTCGTCTTTGCCACAGTCTGTGCGGCTGGCGGGCTCACGCTGCTCATGTGGATTCGGCTGTACCTGCGAACGGGAGCACGACCTCTCCATGACGAGTCAGGGGTGACTGATGTACGCTGCCCGGAGTGCCAATACAGCATGGTCGGCCTGACGCATGCTCGTTGCCCGGAGTGCGGGCGGGAGTACACGCTGGATGAACTGATGGGTCGGCAGAACTTCGAAGCACTGCGACAGAGCCAACAGAAATAGATGCAGCAATTCAGGGGAGCTGACCGTCCTTACTGCAGAAGCGCTCTTCGGAGTGTCCTGTCTTGCGGACGCAATCCCCGTCAGGCAACCTTTTGCCTGGTCCGGCGGGACGGCGGGATTCTAAAAACCCATGCCTTCCTTGGTGAACACCGAATCGGGCAGGTTGGGATTCAGCTTGACGTTGGTGATCTCGTAGTGGCCTAGCAGGATTTTGCGCTCATCGTCCGCGTAAGCCAGACACAAGACCGGCAGCAGCATCTCCTGGTCCATGTGTACCACCAGCACGCGATCGGGCCAGATGCCGTGCTCGTCGGTGTAGGGCAGGCGACGCTCGAAAATGAACGTGGGCCGGCCGTCAACCTCGCCCTTACCCTTGTAGGACAAATCCAGGAGGTTCTTTTCCTGGGCGAGTCTTGCGTACTTGAGCGTCAGGGCCAGGCTGTTGCGCATGCCGAACTGGTCAATCGTCCGGCGGGAACTTCGTTTGGCCTCTTCGCCGTTGATCGGCCGCATGACGCAAGAGACGAACAGCCGGGCGATGGAGCCGGCCGGCTCGACCAGCGCCATCTGCCGGCCCTCATCGATCCACCGGTCGGCCACGTAGAGCACACGCGAGATTTTGTCCGCATTCCGCTTCCATTCCATCCGCACGCTGAAGGGTTTCTCGCGGAACCAGACGTCTATGACCTGTTCGCCGGTGAGCTTACCTCCGATCAGTTCCTTCTTGGTGAAGGTGCAGGTGTAATCCCGCACGGTGCGGTCGTAGCGCTCCATGGCCATCTGGAGAAAGCCCATTGGATCGCGGGCGGCTAATGCTTCCGGCGGTTCGCTCACCGGACTTGGCGGGGCCGGGGCAGCAAAGGCCACGCTGGGACGGTGACGCACTGGCTCCTGAACGGCGACGGGCGTCTGGGGTTGGCGAGCCTTTGCCGTCAAGGCCCGATGGCATTGGAAGATCAAGGCCGCGAGAAGAACGAGCCCGATAACAACCTGAATCCGACCGCTGGTGATTCGGGGTTTGCTCATATCCTCCGGGCTCCTTTCCGGGGGCAGGGGGGGGCGGGTCAGGTGCCCCCGCCGTCGGCACAGTCAAACGACATAACGACAACTCATCACGAAGGCACTCAAACATGAAAAGTGCCGTTGCTCGGCCACTTCTTGCCCGTTTCGTGTTTTCGTGATTCCATTTTGTTGGCGTCCTGGAACCCATGCGGCCCCGGCGGTTCGCCGGTGGGATTTCAGGGCTTGGGGACGCACACTTCGTCCAGCGCGGGACCGCGCGGGAGACCGTAACGCCGGCACGCTCGCTTGTCTCGATCTATCGGTTTTTCGGACTGACAATCTCGACCCTGGAATATACGATACATCCGGCGCAACAGTCGCTTTTCCCTACAGCAAACCCGCTGGATTCAGGTGAGACGCTCTCCAGCCGCTGAATACTGCGCCGGAACAACCGCACCACGGTGAACCAAATCTTAACCGCGGCAAAATGACCCTGCAAGAATTTTGCGGCGGGATTCCGTCTGTATTATCGGTCTTTCACGGGTGCTGGGGGAATCATTTCAGCTTCAACGGCAAGATCACCGAACAGGCGGTTCCGCCACCGGGGCGAGAGCTGACCGTTACCGAGCCGCCCATCTCTTTGACGATGCCGTGAACGATGGCCAGGCCCATCCCGGCATGAGAGGTCGAGCAGCCGCCAGACTGAATCGCCGCTCTGTCGGGTGGGGACGTGGAGTCCTGCGCGTCCTTGGTGGTGAAGAATGGCTCGAAGACGCGCGGCAGATGCTCGGGGGGAATGCCGCAGCCCGTGTCGATCACCCGCAGGATGCCCTTCGGTTCGCCGGGGAAAAGCTGCAGTTCGATTCGCAGCGTGCCGCCCCCCGGCATGGCTTCGCGCGCGTTGGCGGTCAGATTCTCCAAAATTGTCAGCATCTGCCGGGCGGGCAGGAGGGCCTCGATGGCCTCGATGTCCAGCTCCAGCCGGATGTTCTGAGCGGCCAGTCGTGGTTCAAGCTCGGAGGCAAACTGCCCGACCAGTTCCGCCACATCGCTCATCGCCGAGGCCCCGCGGTACCCCTCTGCAAACGCTAACAGCCCCTGCGTAATAGAGTTGGCCCGGGTCAGGGCCGAGATCGTGGTGTGCATGGCCCGGTGCAGCACATCCGGCTCATCGCTGCTCTGGGCGAAGTCCAGCGAGGTGATAATGCCGCCCAGGACGTTGTTGAAGTGATGGGCCACCTGCCCGGCCATGGAGCCCAGGGCGGACATCTTCCGATGTTCGGCCATCTCGCGCTCGAGGATCATTCGCCGGGTGACGTCGCGGACGTATACCGAAACCCCCGTTCGCCTGCCGTTGGGGTCAATCACCGGCGAGATGGTGACGGCCACGACCATCGGCTCACCGGCCGCATTGTGATATTGAAAATCGAGCTCGCTGGTCTCGGCGTGCGTCAGGGCCCTGCTGCACAGCCGTTCCGCCAGGGCGCGCCGTTCGGCCGGCACGATGGAACCGATGGGCTGCCCCAGCATGGCCTCGGCCGAGCCGCCCAGCATCCGAGCGGCCGCGGGATTCCAGAAGCGGATGCGCAGTTGCTCATCCGTTGCGATCAGCGCAACGCCCGCGTGAATGCACATGTCCTGGAAGAATTGGTGGCCCAGAGCGTCAAGCATGCTGTATTCTATCGACTGGCCGGCGGTGCGGCAGGAATCAGACCGGTATTTGCAGCCCCCGGAAGCTCTTTGCGGATGATTCGGGGAGTAATGAAGAACATGTATTCGTATCGGCGGCCCTCGATTTCCCGCCCCAGCATTAACGAACCGATGGTATGGGCCCGGTGGGCGGACGCGCTCGGTCCGACCGCCAGGAACTCGTCGGGACGGATCAGAACCTGTGCCGACAGCTCCCGGAAGATCCGGGAAGGGGGGACCATCGGCCGTTCCACCCAACCTTCGGTCGTCAGTTTAGGCGGCGGAGTCTGGAGCCGGATCTCCGGCATCACGCTCAGGAGCACCGAATCAGGATCCGTCACGGGGATGGCGTATTCGATCCGCAGCAGGTTCATGCTGGCCGGCAGCGTCGCTCCGCCCAGAGTCCCGTCCTGCCGGAAGAGAAACACGGTTTGATCCTGCTTCTTACTGTCCAGCTCAATGGTCAGCGGCAGCCCGTTGCCGATGGCCATGGCGTTCTGGGCCACATCAATGTCGTTTTCCGCATCCAGCAGGGCCTTGATCGGCGGCCAGGCGGTGACCTTGCCCCGGGCGATGCGCAGTCCGTTGCGCTGGAGGTTGGCGGCCAGGTCCGCCGGTATCACCTGATCGTCCACGTGGTTCCAGATCTTGCCGGACTCACTGAATGTCCCCCGCGGCACGCGGGCTCGTAACACGTCAAAGCTGAGGTGGAGAGCTGCGGCGGGCAGCAGCCGGTTGCCGGGGGCGGGAGTGTCCGCCTGCTCCTCCGACGGTGCCGTGCTGACCGCCAACGGCGCGGGGGGCTTGAAGAGGTCCTTGAGCGTGAAGCCGGTGGTGTTCTGGCCCGGTTGACATCCGGCCGGGGCCAGACATATGCCCGCCAGGGCCAGGAGCAATCCTGCCGCCCCGCAAGCCCGGAAGCGCGTTCCATCTATCTGGCATGCCCACTGCATCATGCGCGAGGTCCGCTCAAAGGTTTCATCGGCTTTTCACACTAAAAGACGGCGGGGGGGAAGTCAATTGGCGATGTGCCAGCCAGGCTTTAATGGATTGCCGGGCTCAATGAGCCCGATTCGCTGGCCATCGAGGCGATTTTCGGCCCCCCTGGGTGTGTCCACGCGTCGATGTGGCCTACACTTAGATATAGGGGTGGATCAGGAGTAGGAAATGTTCAAGAAGCGACGATTCCTGCTGGTTGAGGACAACGATGCTCACGCGAAACTTGTGATGCTGCAGTTCCGCGATAATACCAATGGTCTGACCATCGATCGCGTACCGGATGGCGAATCAGCGCTGGCCTACCTGCGTCGGCAGGGGCCCTATGCCGGAAAAGACCGCCCGGATGTGGTTTTACTTGATTTGAAGCTCCCGCGTGTCAATGGCCACGAGGTGCTCCGCCAGCTCAAGGCCGACGAGGATTTGCGGGGTATCCCGGTCATCGTCCTGACCACTTCCCAGGCGGAGAAGGATATGGTCGAGGCCTATCGCGAGTACGCCAACAGTTACCTGATCAAGCCGTTTGATTTCGGGAGCTTCCAGCGCATGATTGAAGACGTGGCCAATTACTGGGGCGAATGGAACCAGCATCCATAATGCCCGCCCCGGGCACAGTGGAATGGCACGGCTTTCAACCGTGCTTGTGTGAACAATATCTAACATGGCTGATCCGATTACGTGGATTGCCGGGCATCTGATTAATGCGCGTCAGGCGGTGGCGTTCACGGGCGCCGGCATCAGCACCGAGAGCGGCATTCCCGATTTCCGCAGCCCGGGGGGCGTCTGGACCCGTTATCAACCCGTCTACTACGATGAGTTCCTGGATGATCACGAGGCCCGTGTTCGCTACTGGCGGATGAAGCGTGCAGGCTATGCCGATTTCGCCCATGCCTTACCCAACGTCGGGCATCGCCTGCTGGCCCAATGGGAAGCGGCCGGACGGCTGAAAGGCGTTATCACCCAGAATATCGATGGGTTGCATCGGGACGCGGGCTCCCGCAACGTGCTTGAACTTCACGGCACGCAACGGCTGGTCGAGTGCATCTCCTGTGAACATCGTGAAGACGCGAGCCGGCACTTCGAGATCTCGCCTGAGTCCGACGAGGTGCCGCGATGCCCGAACTGCCGGGACTGGCTCAAGCCGGCCGTGGTCATGTTCGGTCAGCCCATGCCCGAGGACGTTCTTCAGGAGGCCTGGCGTCTGGCCGGCGAGGCGGACCTCTTCCTGGCCATCGGTTCGTCGCTCGTGGTGGAGCCGGCCGCCTCGTTGCCTGTGGAAGCGAAGCGTTGCGGCTCGGCCCTGGTGATCATCAATCGCGATCCAACGCCCCTGGACCGCATCGCCGATGTGGTTCTTCGCCGGCCCATCGGAGAAAGCCTTGTGACGATTGATGAAGAAATGTGCCGGATTCTGCAGAGGCCGGCGACGAGCCTATGATTGATTTCGCACGGACATGACTTTCAGACGGGGGAATCCGTATATGAGCCATAACCGCCCAGACAAACCATTGACCAACGCTGAGACACCCTCCGATCGGCCCGCCTGTTCCACCACCATGCACGATAACGTCGAAGTATGGGAGGACTGCTGCGTGTGCGAGCCGGAACCGCGCTGGCAGGCCCTCGGCGAGGAACTCGAATCCGCGGCCTGCCCTCCCGAGGAACGCTGCATCGATGATGAATAGCGGCCACGGGCTGACGGGGGAGAGACTGGAGCTCATCCGTCAGTTGTGTAACCACATGCGTGCCTGAGGGCGTCTGTGGACGCGCCTCCACGCAGTGTGTGTCACTGCTCTTGAGCAGTGCGGAACGGCAGAGCTGTGCTGCACGGCTCAATCGCCGTGGCACACAGGCCGTGCACCCGGCTGTCTCACAGCGAGCCTGTTCGCTGAAGCCCGTCAAGCCGCCTCATCGATCATCTTAATACCTGTAAATCTGCAGAAGCGCGTGAGGTCTTCGCGCACGTTACCATAACAGGTCACCCGATGCAGGCCGGGGGTCCAGTTCTGCCAGAGTTGCCGCGCATTGCCATCGACCTTGACGGTGATCTTGGTTCGGCAGCCGCGCTCCGTATCGGGCGTCTCGATAATTGTCCCGGTGAAGAACGGCATCTGGTCTGTGCCGACCAGGATGGCCTGGGTCACCGGCGTACCGACGCGCATGAACACCTGCGGCACGCAGCCCTCCTGACGCTCCATGATGCTGCGCAGCTTGAAGGGGGCTATCTCGCCGTCGGGACCGTCCATCTTCATGGAGCCCAGGCAGTGGGCCAGGATGATCGCATCCCTGGATTCGTCCATGGTCGGGTCGCTGATGAACCCCGGCCTGCCGGTGAGCCCCTGGAGGATGATGTGGGTCATGGCCGAGCGGAAATCGGATTCGCAAATGCCGCCCAACCCCATATTGTTCAGCCGCACATTGCCCACGCAGGGGAATGCCGGCAACTGGTGATACATGCTCCCGTAGCAGTCCGTGGTGATGACCGTCGCATTCTCTTCGTCCAGGATTTTCTCGAAGGCTAGCGCCAGCCGGCAGGACCGCACGACCTCGTCCGTGGAAGGTTCGACTACCGCCCTGGCATGGCTGAGCCACCAGCGGGCCTCGGTTTCGGCATCCGCCTCGGAGATGGATTCATAGGCCTTCAGCATCCGTTCGCGATCGACGGTGACGAACTGGGTTCCGAACTTCCGGCTGACCGCCTCGCGCCATTCGGCCGGCCAGGGTCTGGCCGTCACGTTCACGATCTTCGCTTCGCGCAGGTGGTGAATGGCCCGGAACGGGCGGACCGCCGCGGCCAGCTTCGTCTTGTCAGACGTGAGCATGCAATCGAAGAGCTCCTGCTTCTTGACAGTCGCCCCGAAGCCGGTCCACTCGTGCCCGGAGTAGGGGGCGGCGAACAGCACCGTGGGCTTGTTCGCCGCCAGCACTTCCCGCACGATGGGAGTGATGCCCATGGACAGGTGAATGATCAGGATGCCATCCACGTCAGCCATGGCTGCACGGGCCTGGGCCGCTTCCTCAACCGAGGTGACGAGGCTGTTCCCGACGAACTCGACGTCGGCGAGCTCCTTCATCGACGCGCAGTGGAGCTCGTACTGCTTGACCTCCTCGGCCAGGTCCAGCGTGGGGGTGGGCCAGTGCGCGCTGGGCTTTCCGGCGTAAATCCGTCCGACCCGCACTTTCGTGCCCCGGCAGCCCGGACTGATCAGGCCGGCCACCTTGGGGGTCGCACCTTCGGCAGTCGTCTGCGGCTGCATAAAAATGGGCTGCCGTTGACTGCAGCCCACGCAAAAAGCCGTGCAGGCGATTGCCGACTTCACGAGATCTCTTCGAGTCAGTTCCGCGCTCATAGAATGCTCCTCGCTGCAAAGAAGTGCTGAGACCGCGAGAAGTTTACCATGAATGGAACTGCGGCGAAAGGGGGGGCGCGGGGGCCCAAGCCCTTTTAGCTCGTGTTTCCGCTCGCCGGCTACAGGTTCACCGGCCCGCACTCGGGCCCGTGAGGAAGCGCGTTGCCGAAAGGCTATTGTGCACGCGCCGCGGCCATTTCCCGCACCCGCTCCGGCTGATCGGTAATAATCGGGTCCATCCCCAGGTCCAGCATGCGCTGAATGTCCGCCGGCTCGTTGACCGTCCACGCGCCCAGCGCTTTGCCCGCCGCCTTGGCCCGCTCGACCAACTGCTCGTCGATGCGTTTGAAATCGATGTTGATCGCCTTCCATTCGCCGGCCAGCGCGACCTCTATCTTCTCCGGCTTGCTGGCCAGGAAGGCTACGGGGAGGTTCCCCAGCCGCATGGCATACCGCACGTTGGCCTCGTCAAACGACTGGATTATGCAGCTTCGTCCCTTGGCCAGCCGCAGGGTCTCGCGGACCAGGGGCTCATTGTCGCTGGTTTTGATCTCGATGAGCATGCTGCACCCTTTGGGCATGACCGCCAGCACTTCCTCCAGCGAGGGGATGCGACATTCGCTCAGGGTGCCGTCCGGGTTCTTCAGGCGGATTTGTTTCAACTCGGCCCAGGTGCGCTCGGTGATCGGGCCTTTGGCCTCTGTCGTGCGGTCCAATTTCGCGTCGTGCATGAGCACTACCACCCCGTCCGCCGACAGGTACACATCACACTCGCACCACTGGATGCCGGAGTTCCACGCCGCCAGCATGGCCTCCTTCGAGTTCTCCGGCAGGGTATGGTGCAGCCCGCGATGGGCGACGATGGCGGGGCCTTTAGCAGCCAGGCACGACACAGAACACCCTTCCTTGTGTCCGCCACCGGTGAATTGCGTGCAGCCCAGACCGGACAAAGCTACGATGGTCAGACAAATTCCGAATTCCCTCATTTCCAGCTTCCTGCTCCTGAAGGACAGTTTTTCACACGCAAGCACGCGCTTGCGCACCCGTGGTGGACAAATCCAACCGGGGCATAGCATAACCATGTCCTCGACCAGAATCACGCGCCGAGGCCTGGCCGTCCAGTTCTGTAGCGGTCGGGCTCCGTACCGGCCGTTTTGCCCGTAAACGGCCGGCACCCAGCTTTCGCCGGGTACCCGGCCCGGCCGCTACGACCTTGCGCTGTAGTGTTGAATCTTCGTGCCCCCACCTCTGAAAAGGCGGGGCGCCCAGCGCGAAGACGCGGGCACCCTGCGCATCAGATTCATTTGGAATCCGTACCACACGTGCCGCCGGGGTCGCGGCCGTGCTGGCTGGTTGGGTTCGAGACGGGTAACACGTTTACCACGCGGGCCCGCAGTTCACGTCCGCGCGGACCCCTTTGCCGCTGATGCAGGCCTGGAAGACACCGAAGTCGCTCTGATCCACGTCCTCGTCGAGATCCGCGTCGAACCAGGCGCAGGCGGGATCGAGCTGCGGGATGGCCGGGCCGCTCATACAGGCGACGAAGGCTGCAAGGTCCTTCTCATCCACGTCAAGGTCCTGATCAAAGTCGCCATAGGGCATGGCCATGGGATTGGACAATCGCAGGAAGCCCGACCCTGTGGTGGGCTCCACGTCGAAAATGACGTCGCGGTTCCAGAAGAAGTTCATCCCCAGAATGCCCTGCAGGGGGCCGCCGATCGCGGGAAGGTCATAGACGATGAAGGGCGCCTCCCCGAAATCGAGCGCTCCGCCAGAAGCGTTAATGCGCACCAGATCGACGTAGAAGCCGGGGACATCCGTCTGGAGGCCGCCGACACCGCACACTTCCGCAACGAAGTCCGGGTTTTGCAGATCCAGGCTGAGACTCGCGGCCGTGGTCGGGGTGATGATGGAGGCCTGGGCGCCGGTGTCCACGAGCACGCGGAAGAAGCGGAGCGGATTCAACGGGCCGGGTTCACCCTCCAACAAGCCTATCTCGCCGACGAACACGCCGGCAGACGGCAATATCGACGCCCAGGCCAGCACTGAGGGCATGGAAGGCGTATCGAAATCCGGGAAGCCTTCGTAGTCGATGGAATAGCTGAACGCGGCGGTCTGCGGAGGAAGGGAGAGGTCGGCCGCGTAGCTCATGGGGATGGCCCGCGGGAACTGGGCCAGGGGCAGAGTCGTACCCAGGGGCAGAAGCTGCACGTCGGGGCTCTGGTAGGTCTCCCCGCCAACCGTGACCTCGCGCGGTTCGCTGACGCGAATGACGCTCTTGTAGAAAGTCATCAGCGGAAGCCCGATCAGGGCCGTGACCACCTCGCCCTGGCCGCAGTTGACCTCCTCGGTGACGAAGACGGCCACGTTGTAGTGCCCGACGACGGTGCTCACATCCAGTTGACCGTTGCTTTGAACCGCCCCCAGACCGGCGGCAAACAGGCCGATCGGCTTTGACACCAGTCCCTCCAGGGAGCCGCCCACGCCGCCGGCCTCAAAGGGGTTGGAAGTCAGATAGAACCCGGTCAACCCGGCGATGACGGAATAGGGCTCGGCGACCAGGTGTGTGTTGGCCCCGCTGTCCAGAACTCCAATCACGAAATTCTCTTCCGCCGGCGGATTGAGCGGCGAGCCGACAAGGCCCGGCGTGCTGGATAGCACATGGGCCATGTCCTGGTCGAAGGTGTGCTTCTTCCTGTCCGTAAATGTCGTCGCCACCTTCGGGGAGAAACCAAACAGCGGGGGACGGACATAAGGGGTCTCAACAGCCTGGGCGCCGGCCACGAAGCCGGCCGCACGCCGCGAAGCCGCCATCCGCTGGAGACGAGGAAGGCCCCCGGCTCCAGGCTTGAGGCTGACGATCCGAAGGCCGCTGCCCAAACGGATATCGACCGGGGTTCTGTTGGCTTCTTCCTGGCCCGGGATGTTCGAGGCTAGAGCGATCTTGATCCCGGCGGCCAACAGGATGATTACGGCTTTCCTGCTTACAGCGAAGATCATTCCTCTCTCCTTCAAGGCCTTGGCGTCATGGCCGACACAGGAGGCCCAGGTGACTCATCCATAAGTTCTGATGCCGTTTCCATTTGGACAGCTCCGTGCTTCTGCGGGGCCGGGCTCCGTACCGACCGTTCGCACGAGCAGGTTCGCGGAACCGTGGAGCTGGAAAGAGCCTGAACCCTCCGAACACCGTTCCTTGCTCCGCGACACTTAATATACTGTATTCCGCACCAAGTGGCCTTCGCTCTTTTGCAGCCCTGATAGTCGTTATAATGGGCCGGACGGCCAGCCCTGGTGGCAAAGGGTTTGGTCACCGGGAAGTGACCACTTGGAGCTATTAATCAATGCAGCCCAATGCTTTACATGCGGATGATCCCCTCTTGGACCGTCTGAATCGCCTTCGCGAGAATATCGGGCGTGTGTTTCTGGGGAAGCCGGAGGCCGTCACCCAGGTCCTGGTCGGCCTGATCAGCCGTGGCCACCTGCTGATCGAAGACGTGCCCGGCGTCGGCAAAACCGTCCTGGCCCGATCCCTGGCCCGCAGCCTGGCCCTGTCCTTTTCCCGGATCCAGTTGACGCCGGATCTGCTGCCCTCGGACATCCTGGGGGTGAGTATTTACGATACCGCCACCAGCTCCTTCGAGTTCAAGAAGGGGCCGATCTTCGCGAATATTGTCCTGGCCGACGAAATTAACCGCACGACGCCGCGCACGCAATCAGCCCTGCTGGAAGCCATGAACGAGTCCCAGGTCAGCGTGGATGGCCGGACCTTTCGCCTGGACCTGCCGTTCCTGGTCATCGCCACGCAGAACCCCTTCGAGTTTGAGGGCACGTACTTCCTGCCCGAGAACCAGCTTGACCGCTTCGCCGTCCGCATCCGCATCGGCTACCCTGCGCGGGATGTGGAAATGCGCATCCTTCGCGAGCAACCCAGCCAGGTGGCCCTGGAAGCGCTCGAACCGGTCATGTGCAAGGATGATCTGCTGGAGATCCAGGATCGCGTTCCGAGCCTGCGGATCGACGACAAACTGGTTCATTACGCCCTGGACCTGGTGGAGGCCACCCGCGATCATGAGCACCTTGAGGTGGGCGTCTCACCCCGCGGAACGATCGCCCTGATCCGGTCGGCCCAGGCCGCCGCGCTGCTGGCTGGCCGGGATTATGTGGTTCCGGATGACATCAAAAGCCTCTTTATCCCTACCTGCGCCCACCGGGTGGTCAGCAAGAGCTACCTGCACGACGGGCATACGGTCAGTGCGGAACAGATCCTCGCGGATATTCTCAGGAATGTGCCCGTGCCGGGATGAGCAGGGGACCGGGGGCCGGGAGACCACTGAAGACAGGTTGGAATGGGGTCGCAGATGAGCGCGCTTGCCGACAAGCACGAGTCAGGGCCGTCCCGCCGTTCATCGGCCCTGGCCGGTCTGCGCATCACCTTCAGCGGTCTGCTGTGCCTGGCGATCGTGCTGCTGGTCGGTTTGGCCGCCCTGAATATCGAGGCCAACCTGCTGTTCCTGTTGTTTGGCATCAGCCTGGGCGTTGTCATTCTCAGCGCCATTTGCCCGGTGCTCATGGTTCGCAAAGTCGATGTGGAGCGAATCGCGCCCATGGCGGTCGTGGCCGGCCGTTCTTTTACGCTCGCTTACCTGGTCCGGAGCCGGCGGGCCTGGTGCCGTGCCTGGTCGCTGCTGGTTGGCGAGATTCCCACCGGCTCGCAGTCGGCGCGATTTTCCTCTGGTTTCATCACCGCGCTGGGCGCCGGCGATGAGCGCCGGCTGGAACTGCCCGCATTGTGTCCGAACCGCGGCCTGGTAGCGCTCAAGGGTGTGCGGGTATCGTCTCGATTCCCTTTCGGGCTCTTCTTCTGCTCGGTCGATTTTTATCTGCCTGGCGAGTTGATCGTGTACCCCGCCGTCGGGCGGTTCCGACGGGATCCCTGGCGCGACCGGCGAATGCCCGACTCGCCCGCGCCGCACCAACTCCGCCGGCAAAGCAACGATCATGAAGAGTTCTACGGCGTGCGGGAATATCGACCGGGCGACAACTTGCGCTGGATCCATTGGCGTCGCTCCGCACGACTGGGCGAGCTGATCGTGCGTGAAAACACGCCCGCCCGCACCCAGCAGTTGACCATCGTGCTGGATCCCTGGCCGGAGTTCGAGAGTCCCGAGGATTCCTCTTCCGGCCCGGGTCAGCCCCTCAGCGGCTCACCGTCGCCGCCGGGACGCCTGCTGAACCGGCTGTCCGCCTCCTGGCGTTCCCGCCAGCAGCGGTCGATCAACACCTGGCCGGATGACGCTGTCGAGGGCACGATCAGCCTGGCCGCCACCGCCGTCTGCGACGCCCTGGAACGCGGTCATCGCGTCGGGCTCATTGCCCGCGCCGGGGCGCCGGTGGTGATCGCGCCTTCCGGCGGGCGGTCGCATCGGCAGCGATTGCTTCACGAACTGGCCCTGCTCAAGCCCGGCGCGGCGCAGAGCCTCGACCAGCTCGTGTCGCGCATCCGCTGGTCCGGTGGTTGGCATGGACGTTGCCTGATCTGTGCAACCCATCACAACCGAACGCTTGAGCACGTGCTCCGCCTTCTGACAGTCCGGGCGGAATCGGCGATCGCCATCATTGGCGATTCGGAGAACTTCGAGAAGCTCTTCGAAGCGCCGTCCGGCCGTTTCACCGGCCCCGTGGCGGCAAGGAGGTCGCCATGAGTCGGATTCCGGTGATCTTCGTCGAAAAGGCGATTCTGCTCATCGCGGCCGTGGTGCCGCTGGCCCAGGCCGAGGCCCAGGCCGGGGGCGCGTGGTGGTATCTGGCCGGCTCGATCCTGGCCATCGTTGTCGGTGGGTGGACGCTGGCGCGCAACCGCGAACCATTGCTGGGGCCTGTGCTCAGTCGGGCGGTCGTCCTGGGGGCCTTCGGCCTGTTGGTGTACGAATTCGTCTGGCTCAGGTCCATCCACGTGGTGGCGCTGTCTCATTTCATGATCGTGGTCTGTGCTTCCAAGTTCCTTCAGCGGCAGACCCTCCGTGACGACGCTCTGTTCGCCATTCTCTGCCTGTTGCTGCTGGTGGTCGCCGCGATTGTGAGCGGAAACGCGATCTTTATGATCGTTGTGCTGGTGTACGTGACCATCGGACTCGATCTGCTGATCCGATTCAACCTGTCGCTGGAACGCACCCGCGCGGCTCAAACCCTCCCGGCCATTCAAGCGGCCCCGGCGGGGATTGCCGCCTATGAGAATTCCCCTGTACCCTCGGGCAGCGTCGTTGCGACCATGGCTCTGTGCGCCCTGCTGTTCGGCGTGGCCGTCTTCACCTTTTGTCCGCGTTTCGGCGCCGGGATGTTCGGACGCCCGGAACTTCGCCGGAGCGGACTGGCCGTTACCGGCTTGTCCGAGGATTTCCTGCTTGACAACATCGCCCCGGTGACCGAGTCGGAACGCCCCGTGATGCGGGTACAAGTGGACATTGACGGCACCCCTTACGCAGGCGAGGACAAGGCGCTCTATCTGCGGGGGCGGGTCTACGACGTGTACGCGGGCAAGGGGCTGGGCCGCCAGGGCTGGGAATGGCAGCGCTTCGCGCGAGGCCGGATACGCAGCTACGATCGCGAAGAGTTGGGCGAGGACGAGTTCAACCTTCTGCCGGAATATGATCGATCTGCCGGCGAGGGCATGCTCAACCAGCACTATACCATCGAGGCCGGCGCACTGAGCGACCCGGTACTGTGTGCCCTCTATCCGCCGGTCGCCGTCAGCAGCATCAGCTCCGAAGAACTGGACGTGATCGACAAGGGCGTGGATGACCAGTGCCTTCGCGCCCGTCATGCGATCCGCAGGCCGTTGCGCTTGACCATCCAGTCTCCGGCCGCCATGACGCCGGCCGTTGTGGAGGCCCTGCAGGCCGAGCGGGAACGCAGCGGACACCGGTCGATCCTGGCCCATCCGCCGGAGCCGCCGCTGCCTCGCGAGGATGAAATCCGCCAGCGCATCGCGCCTTTCATCGAGGCCGCCGGGCCGCTGGACGTGCCGGAAAACCGGATCAAATTTGCCCGCAGCCTCGTGGAGTGGCTGCAATCCCCCCGTTTCGCCTATACGCTGACCCCGCCCACCCTGGGCCCTCGCACCGAGCCCATCTGCGATTTCCTCCTGCGCCACCGCAGCGGGTCCTGCCAGCATTTCGCCTCGGCCATGGCGGTTATGTGCCAGCTCGCCGGTGTGCCCGCGCGCCTGGTCAGCGGATACCGGTGCGACAGTTACAATGAGACCGGCGGTTTCTGGTCGGTCCGCGGCAAACATGCCCACGCCTGGGTCGAAGTCTACATTCCCGGCCAGGACTGGGTGCGCTTCGATCCGACGCCCATCAGCGCAAACCGCCAGGCCGTCCTTGGTTCCTGGCTCTCCCGGCTGCGCAATTACGGCGAGTACATCCAGTTTACGTGGGGCAACTTTGTGCTGGCTTACGACGCCGACCTGCGCCAGGATCTCCTCAGCAGGTTCAGCGAATGGCTCATGCGCCCCGCCCATAACCAGTCAACCGTCCTCGGCATCGTGACCGCCTTCGTGTACGAACTGTTCGCCTGGCGAGTGCAAATGAGCTGGCGCGACCGGCTGCTTTACTGGATTTTTGCCCTGCTGATTGTGGCCCTCGTTGTGCTGATAGGTTACGTGGTGGTGGTCGTGACCTGGCGGAGCGTCAGATGGCTGAGACAGCTTATCCTCTCCCGGCGGGCGGGGTGGCAGCGCGCGGGCGACGCCGTGTTTTATTATCGTCTGTGCCGACGGCTTTCAGCCCTGGGCCTGCGCCGCCGCCCTGACCAGACACCGGCCGAATTCGCCGCCGACGTGGCTGCCCGCCACCCGGCGCTGCGGCCCGCGACTGAAGTGGTCAGCGCTTACTATGGTGTGATCTACGGGAATCACAGTCTCTCGCCCGATCGCCGGCAGGCCTTCGAGGAGTTTCTGCACAAGTTGAATGGCCTGGATCGCGCGGCGCTCGAAACCCCCTGAAGGCCCGGTCGTCCAGGAATGCGCCTGCCGGCGGTTGTGAATGCCCAATGTCTAATGAATGACATAATGACTAATGTCTAATGCTTGACGGGTCGGGATCACCTGTCAGTCATCAGGGCTTAGGCATTCTTTAGACATTAGAGCTTAGACATTAGTCATTGCCCGTAGCGTTGCCAGCGTATTACCGCAGCGGCCCCATGTTCTTGAACAGGTACACGCCATCTTTGCCGGGGGCCAGAATGTCCTTCCACCCGTTCCCATCGATATCGGCCACCCAGAGATAGATGCCCGCGCCGCTGGCCTTCGCCGCCGGACCGTAATCCAGCGTTACCCGCCGGAACCGACCACCCTCGATCTTGAAATAGTACAGCCCGCACGGGTCCAGCGAGCCCGGGTCGCTGAAGGCGTGGGCCCGGTAGCGTTTTCCCGTGATCAACTCCGGCCGCCCGTCGTTGTCGAGGTCCTCCAGTACCAGATCGTGGTATTGCGAGCGGTCGGGGTCGATGTCGTGCCGGGTCCATGTCCGCTTGCCGGTCGCGTCCACCTGCTGTTCGAGCCAGAACAGGCCGTAGTCGTGACCCACGCCCACGATCAGGTCCGCCTTCCCGTCTTCGTTCACGTCGTGGACCAGGATGGGTACGCTGGTCATGCCGAGGTGGAACTCCTCATGCCAGGTCCATTTTTCGTTCCAGGGATCCTTGGGTGCTTCCAGCCATCCGTCCGGGGTGACGAAATCGCCCCGTCCGTCGCCGTTCACGTCGCCAAACCCCAGTCCGTGGCCGACGCCGCCGGTCTTGAGCACGTGCCGGGTAAACTTGCCCGTGCCCTTACCGTTCGCATCCACCACCAGCCGATACGCGATCAGGTTCCCGCCCGCGTTGGGGATGGCTTCGACGCGCCCGTCGCCGTCTACGTCCCAGAAGCGCGTCGTCTCCACGTTGCCGCATTTGTCGATGTCGTGGACCTTCCATCGCTCCGGCCGGCCCTGCGGGTTTTCAAGCCAGCGCAGCGTGCTGTTCCACCATCCACCGGTGATGATGTCCTCATACCCGTCACCGTTCACGTCCATCGGGTAGTCGGAAAAACCATCGTAATAATCATCGACCCGCGCGTAGTCGCAGATCTTGTGCCGCTTCGTGAACGCTGGCCCCTCGAACCAGTATTCGCCGGTCACGATATCCAGGACCTTGTCCTTGTTCACATCAAAGATCGAACCCGCCTCGTAGATCACGTCGCCGATGCGAATACGCTCCCATACCAACGGGGCGTTGGGTACGTTGCCTTCGCCGCCGTACACCCCCATGGGGCAAAGGAACTGAACCGCCAGGACGCCAAGGACGCCAAGTTGACTACGTTTCATTCAGCTATCCTCTCGTGCGGTACTACCGCCTCGCTGACCCCAACCTCAAACCCTGAACCCCAACCTCTGAACCCTGAACCCTGAACCCTTTATTACTTCTTCTGCGTGAACTCCACCGGCCGGCCGTCCGGCAATGTCAGCCGGGCGCAGAACTCCCACCCCAGCGTGTTCTGCCAGATCTTCAGCAGGATGGTGTTCCTGCCCGCCTTGAGCTTGACCGGGATCTTGTCCTGGTCGGGCGTCATCCCGCGTGGTACGAACAGCTCGAAGACCTTCTCCCCGTTCACCCACACGCGCTCGCTGTCGTCCACGCCCAGCAGCAGCAGGGCGTCCGTATCCTGGGCCACTTCCACCTCCGTGTACGCATACCCGATCCGGTTATCGCCCGGCCCCAGGGGCTTGTGCAGGTTGATCACGCCGCGATCATCGCTGGCTTTGACCGGTTGCCACTCCACGCGCCGTTTGCCGGTCATGTAGCGCGCGGTGAGGCTCACGTCCGGCTCGCCCACGTAGGCCTTGTCCCAGCCGGCGTTGTTCTCGCCCAGCTCAAACGGGCCGACTACCCACCAGTTGGTAAGCAGCCCCAGCATGGCGGCCGCGTCCGCCGCTGCCCCCGCCTTGCGCAGGCCCGCCGCGATCCGCTTCGTCATCTCCGACGAGTTATCCAGTTCCCGTGCCGCCTCGAACGCGGCGATCGCCTCCTTGCTGCGCTTTGCTGCCGTCAGGGCCTCGCCCACGGCTACCAGGGCCTGTGCTGTCGGGGCCTTCAGTTCCTGGATCTGCGCTGCTCGCTGGACGACCGGCAGGGCCTCCGGCACCGGGCACGCCGTAATGCCCTGCAATACCGACCGCCACTCATCGTTGGTGCGAATTGCTTCCGCCGCCGCCAGATATGCCTGCCCGGCCTCCTTCTTCTTGCCCTGTGCCCTCAGGGCATCGGCGATCCTCAGGATGCCGGCCCATGCCGGACGCGCTGCCCCGGCTGATTCATCCCGCCCGGTGGCCTCTATCAACACAGGTACGGCCGCAAGCAATTCCGTCTCGCCCAGGGCATTCAACGCCGCCGCCCGTAAAGCCGGATCTGACGACTTGGCCGCGTCCGTGAGGATCGGCAGTACCATCGGGTGTTTTTTCGAGCCCAATGCCTCCAGCAGGGCCACCCGCAGCGCGGCCGGCTGGTCCGGATAGGCCGTTACCAGGGCCCGGGTCACATCCACTCCCTGCATCCGGCGAAGCGCATCCAGGCCCACCTGCAGGACGGGGGCTTCCGCCTCGTGGAGGGTGGCCAGCATTTTCCCCACGCAGGAGCTGTCGCCGATTCGCCCCAGTCCCGCAAATCCGGCCTGCTTCAAGACCGGATCGGGCGACCCGAGCAGGTCCAGGTAGATCGCCACGGCGATTTCCCAATTGCCACCTCGCTCTTCGATCGCGTTGACCAGCCGCACGAATGCATCCTGGACCTCGCTTCGGGTGGCCTCATCCGCGGTTTTCATGACGCGCTTCACGGCCGCCAGCCGGAACGGGTCCCCCGTCCAGGCCAGGGCGCGTGCCGCCGCCGCCCGCACTTTGGCGTCGGGGCTTTTCGTGAGCTCCTCGATGGCCGGGAGGCTGTCCGCGTCCTTCAGTATGCCCAGTGAATTCAGAATCGCGCACTGGAACTCCGGCCGGGCCTTGGGCAGGAATGCCCGCAGCGCCCCGGCTGCCTCCGGCGTGCCCGTTTCTTCCAGCGCGGCCCGGGCCTTCTCCCGCAGGATCGGATTGTCTTCTGCCAGCAGGGCGGCCATCGGCCCCACGCCGAACCCCGCCGGTACGACCAAGGGCAGCAGTCTCAATCCGCGCTCCCGGACCGGCTGCGGCTGTTCCGAGGCGATCAGCGTCATGATCTGCCTGGCGACTTCCGCGCGCTCGGCTTCACGCCCCGGCACCGATACCTCGGCCGAAAAATCCATGAGCACATTGAACGCCGCCCGCCATATGGCCTGGTTCTCGTGCCCGACCAGCGCGACAACCTTCGGCGTGGCCGCCACGATGTCCCCGCGTGGAAGCAACTGCCGCGCCCGGGCCCGGGCCACCTCGTCCTGCCCGGCCAGGTCCGCAATCAGCGCGTCCGTCGTGGAACCCCAGGCCGCCACCGCCCCCAGCGACAGGGCCACGATCGCAACCGCCATCCAGCATGTATATCTCATTGGGAACACTCCCGATCCTGCATTTGAACCTGAACGCTGAACCCTGAACCCTCTGCACGGCAGCGGCGCTGTTCGCGCTGCATCAAAGATGCCACGGCGCGCGATACGGCCGCGAGAGATACCGGTTGGCCTGTTCGTCGCCGATGAAGCGCTCCGCTTCCGCGTCCCAGTTCAGCTTTCGCCGGACTTTCAGCGCGATCCCAGCCAGCAGCACGGCGACCGTTGAGCGCACGCCCTGTTCGATCTCCGCCGCCGGCCGCTTGCGCGTCTTGATGCACTCGAAGAAGTTGTCATGGTGGGGCGGGTGGGCCCAGCTCCGCTCCGGCTCACCGACGTACCGCTTGATGCCCAGGCTCTCGGGGAACACGTCAAAGGTGTTGCGGTCTACTATCAGCTCGCCTTTGGTGCCGTTGAACTTGATGCCATAGGCGTGGCCGGCGTAGACGCTGTTGTGCCGCTGCTCCCAGGTGACGGTGCAGCCCTCATACTCGAAGAGCACTTCGATATTGTCGTAATTGTCGGCGCCCGCGCCGCCCAGATAGTTCCCGCCGACGGCCTGGACGGACAGTGGCTTCTCGCGTCCGATCCCCCAATGAACAATGTCGATCAGGTGTACCCCCCAGTTGGTCAACTGTCCGCCGCGGGCGTAGTCGTGGCAGCCCATGAAGCCGTAATGCCGTTGCGGCGAGTAGGGGGCCCACGGCGCCGGTCCCAGCCACATGTCCCAGTCGAGCCCCTCGGGCACTGGTCCCGGCGATTCGCCTGCGCCCCAGCCGTTGGTCCCGATCCAGGCCGTCGCCGAGGTGATCGGGCCCAGCCGGCCGGAGTGGATGACGTTCATGGCCTCCTGGAAGATGGTCATGGACCGCTGCTGCGTGCCGAGCTGGACGATCCGTCCGTATCGTCGGGCGGCGTTGATCATGGCCCGCCCCTCGGCCACGGTGGGGCAGGCGGGCTTCTCGACGTACACATCCTTGCCCGCCTCGCAGCCCATGATGGTGATCAGCGGGTGCCAATGGTCCGGCGTGGGCACGAAGATGGCGTCGATGTCCTTGCGATCCAGTACCTTGCGGAAGTCCTGGTAACCTTTCGGAGCCTTGCCCGAGAGCTTGCCCACGACGTCGATGGCGTTCTCGTAGCGCGGCCGGAACACGTCGCAGACGGCCGCCACCGTGCAATTCGGATTGACGGACAGGGCCTCGAGATGCCGTGTGCCCATGCCCCCCGTGCCGATCACGCCCAGGATGATCTTCTCATTGGCCCCCAGTCGCGCGTAGGCCCGCGCTGGCCGGAGAACCGCCGGACCGACTGCGGCCACGGCCGCTCCCCCTCCAAGTCGCCGTAGAAAATCCCGTCGCCTCATCTTCGGGTTATTTCGCACGTGCACCTCCGCAAGGGTGTCGTTGAGAGTGCTTGTTTCGAGAAGCTGTAAGTACGGAGACGTTTTTTATCCTGTCTGCCAGCTACCGTCAATGGAATGGTGGTTAGTTGTCAGTTGTTAGTTGTCAGTTGTTGGGTCAGTGGTCCTTTGGTCAGTTGTTGGTGGGTGGGTTCTTGGTCCTTGGTTCTTGGTCCTTAGTCATTAGGCATTGGACATTAGACATTCTCTGCGCCGTCCCTCTCTCCCCTATCCCCTTGTCCCCTTGTCTCCTTGTCCCCTTGTCACCCCGTTTCCTCTCTCCATCTCTCCATCTCTCATACGCTCATACTCTCACACTCTCCCACTCACCATCGCTCCACCTCTCCGCCGCACTTTGCCCTCCAGGCCGCGCCGCATTAAAATGCCTCCCGTCAGAAGCTTACACGAGGTGAGACATGGGCAAAGGCTATTGCGTCGGTGTGGATTTAGGCGGAACCAACATCAAGGCCGGTCTGCTTGATGACCAGGCCCGCATTTTGTGCAGCTTCAGCGTCCCCACCGAGGTGGATAAGGGGAACGAGGTCGTAGTCAACAACATCGTCGGCGCCGCCGAGCGGGCCATCCGGGAGGCCGGCGTGCCGCGTGACGAGGTGGTCGGCATCGGCATCGGTTCTCCCGGCCCGCTGAGCCACCGGCAGGGCATGATCATTAACCCCGGCAATCTGCCCAGTCTCAAGAACACCCCCATCCGCCGGATCATGACCGAACGCACCGGCATCCGCTGCACGCTGGAGAACGACGCCAACGCCGCCGCCTGGGGTGAGTACTGGGCCGGCGCCGGAAAGGGCGTCACCGACCTGGTCATGTTCACCCTGGGTACCGGGGTCGGTGGGGGCGCCATCGTCAATGGCCGGCTGATCCGCGGTTATTTCGAAAACGGAGCCGAGCTCGGCCACATCATCGTGAACCCCGGCGGCCGGCGGTGTTCCTGTGGTCAGCTTGGCTGCGTGGAGGCCTATTCCTCCGCCTATTTCCTCGCCCGTCACGCTGAAGATCTCATCAAGGCCGGCCAGCCCAGCGTCCTCAAGCAGCGCATGGACGCCGGCCAGATGCTCATGGCCGAACACATCGTCGAGGCCGCCAAGGCCGGTGACGAGGTCGCCAATAAGGTCTGGCACGATGCCTGTTACTACCTCGCGGTAGCCACCGTCACCATGCAGCACGTCACCAACCCCGAGCGCGTGGTCATGGCCGGAGGTCTGATCGCGGCCGGCGATTTCCTGCTGGAACCCATCCGCCGCCACTTCCGCGAGCTGACCTGGGAGTTGCTCGACGACTTCCCCGACATCCGCTTCGCCACCCTGGGTAACGACGCCGGCTTCATCGGCGCCGCCGGCTGCGCCTGGGCCGCCCACGAGACCGGCGACTGGTAAGCTGATGAGACTTAAACGGCGAGCCGGCAGATAAAAGTATGACCGCTGATTGCTGACTGCCGGCCGCCGACTACCATTCCATAGGGGACAACCCCAAAACCGGGGACTGGAGACTGATAGCTGTCGACCAACCGGAGCCCGGCTCCTCGTGATCCGTCTCGGCTATCCCTGCCAGAACCTCGTCATACCCGCATCGACCAGCCATACCCTCCGGCTGGCGGGCGTGTCTGACAAGGCCAGGGTCTACCCTATCGTCGAGAAGAACCTTGCCAATCTCGAAACCATCCTTCGCTGGAACGCCCAACGCGGCATCGAGGTCTTCCGTATCGGTTCGAGCCTGGTCCCCTTTGCCTCTCATCCGCTTTTCCCCTACGACTGGGCCGTCGAGCACGCACCGCGTTTCCAGAGGCTCCAGGCCCTCATCCGAGACCTTGGCCACCGTCTCTCCATGCACCCCGGCCAGTACGTCAACCCCGCCAGCCCCAATCCTCAAGTGGTCGAGGCCAGCCTGGCCGAGCTGCGCTACAGTGCCCGTGTGCTCTCTCTGCTGGACGCCAAAGAGGGCGTTCTGATCCTGCACCTCGGTGGCGCTTATGGCCACAAGGATGCGACTGTCCGCCGTTTCGTCGAAGTGCTCCGCGGCGAACAGGAGATCCTGCGCTTCCTGGCCCTCGAAAACGACGAGCGGACCTGGACCGTCGAGGAGGTCGTCGTCCCTGCCGGAGCGCTCGGCGTTCCCGTCCTCGTGGACGCCTTCCATCACCGCCTCAATCCTGGCCGACTGACTCTGCCGGCCGCACTGGCCCTGGCCTTACCCACCTGGTCGGGCCGCCCCAAGATCCACATCTCCAGCCAGGCCGCGGCTAAGTCAGCAGGGGCCCACGCCGACTACATCGCCCCGGAGGACTGGCGCACGCTGGCCGAAGCTCTCAACGGGCGCGATGCCGACGTGATGGTGGAAGCCAAAGAGAAAGACCGGGCCCTGTTCGGACTTCGCCGCCTCATACGGCACGAGGAGGCGCAGGGGAGTAACTGCCCGCCCCGCGCCTCCGAGCTTTCGAGCGGAGCCTTTCGATAGGACCTCGGTTTGGCCGGTGGAGCCTCTGGTCAACGCAGCTCGATTATCCGTTCAGTTCAATGCCGCTGAAACCTGTGGGGCAACAGACGGGGCCCCTGTGGGATATGCCGCTGTATGTTTGCCCTCGGGGCTTGCCGAACGTCACTGAAGAAGCCGCCGGGTCGAAATGGCGGGCGGCACATTGCTTGCTGGGACCTTTGTCGGTGGTGGAGAAATAACGGACAACAGACCACCCCTGGTCTGTACGGCGGGCCAATAACGATCAAGCCTTTCCGCTGTAGTATCCCCTCTCCGGCCCGAAACACGGAAGGGTGTTATTGGCCCGCTCCCTCTTTTTTACCGCCTCATCGACGAACATCGCACCAAGGAACTCCCTCAGGCGTCGTTTGAGCTCGGGGGCGTGCCGCTCCTGATCGTTACCGCGCCTCCTTCCGCCCAATACTCACAGCCTGCAGCGCTCCCCTGATGCGGTTTCTGTTGCAAACTTGGGCAGGTTTCTACCCGGTTGTTGGTTGCCCCGCTGCTGGTCGCTTGAATCTTCGCGTGTTCGGAGTAGCTCACCTTCTGAAGAGGCGGGGTACTCCGGCCGGATGGGACACCCGGGGGCGCAACAGCGGAGCCCGACCGGCTCGCGCCGATCGGGCTCCGCAAGAGATCAAAGGGGACAGACTGCTCTGCCCGGCTTACTGCCGAAGATCAAACGTCGGCGGTCGCGCGGTCAGAGGCACTGCCGATGTGGAATAGGTCTCAAAGTACCCGATGTAGAAGCTGCCCACCAGGCCGGGGGTGGTGGTACCGTTGAACGTCTGCGTATCGAACGTACCGGACACGGCCCCGGTCGTACCGTTGTAGCTGAGGCTCAGCCGATACCAGCCGGAGGGCACCGTGCTCATGTCGATGGTCGCAAGGACGCTCCAGTGCTGGCCGCCCGTGCCCGGGCTGCTGTCGCCGCCGTCCTTGGCGTCCACCAGGTAGAGCTTGCGGGTCTGGCCGCCGTGGTTCTTGTTATAGACCCACGCCAGACCGGTGCTGCTGTTGGCGGTGACCGAATCACCCAGCAGCAAGCCCTCGGGATCGGGCAGGTTGGGGTAGAACGTCGCCGAAGAGACCACGCCGTTCAACGTGGAGGTGGTCCCCATGATGCCGAAGTAGGTCGTCTCGGCGCCCGGGGTTTCATCGGGAATCGGGTTGGTGTCGAAATACACCCAGAGGTCATACCCGCCATCGCCGTTGAACAGGTTGATCGAATGGATGCTGTTCCCACCGCCGGCGGGATCCCAGGCCACGATCGCGTTGCCGCCCTGCGGTGAGGCCGGAATCACGTTCGGATTGTGCGGCGGGGCGGGTTCATCCACCGCCGTCGGGTTGATCACCCGGGCATTGACGAACGTGCCCAGCAGGCCGGGTACGTCTGCGCCGACGCTCATGCTGTCCACATTCGGCGGAACGTAGACGCTCATGAACGACGCATCGCCCTTGTTGCTGGCGCCGGGCGTTTGCGGCCGAAGGCCGAAGTCCCGCCCGTTGTTGTTGGTATCCAGCCCATCCAGGTACCGGGAGACGCTCATGTTGCTGCCCAGGACCATCTCGAGCCGGCCCCAGATGCGACCCTCGGGGAACCCCACGGCGACCGCGCCGAGATAGCCGTTGTAGACCACCGCATCCTTGAGATCGCGGTTACGGTCGTACAGCTCCAGCGCTTCGTTCTCGTTTTCCCAGATATCCGTCTGCGGGGAAACGATCATATCCACGTCGGAGACCAGGCCCGAGCCGATCACGTAGTAATCGCCGGGATTCAGGATGGTCCCGTGCGGAATGATGAAGTCGCGGTTGTTGTCTCCAGGCGGGGCCACCGTATCGGACGCCCGCAACAACCACCCGGAAATGTCCACCGGCGTCGTGCCGCGGTTGTAGAGTTCGACAAACTCGCGATCATCGGTGGCGTTGCCGCCCAAAGCCGTGAGCATGTCGTAGGTGAACTCGTTAATGACCACGTCGCCGGTCGGGTAGTCGTCGCAATGGATGTCCGCGGGGATAGACGGTCCGCTGACACAGGCATCGAACAGCAGCAGATCTTCCACGTCCACATCGCCGTCGCCGGAGCGGTCGAAGCAATAGCAGGAGTCATCGATCAGACCGCCGCCTTCGCCCGTGAAGCACCTCTGGAATTCGCCAAAGTCGGCCTGGTCCACGTCGCCGTCGCCATCAGCATCGGCAAACGGCTGGTGCTGGCACTCGGGGATGCAGTTGGGGTCGTTGTTGCAGTCCGGATCTTCGCAGTCCGTCAGGCCGTCGCAGTCATCGTCGAGTTGATTGCCGCAGACTTCCAGGCCCGCGCCAACCGTCACCCGGGCCTCCGCGCCGTTGAGGTCGGTGCTGCGCTCGGTGGTTCCGCAACTGTCGGTGACCGCGCAGGAATAGAGGCCGCTGTGCTCGTAGCAGGTGGCATTGGTGATCCGATAGCTGGCTTGCGTGGCCCCGGGGATGGGGACGCCATCCTTCTTCCACTGATACGAAAGGACTCCACTGCCCGATGCGTAGCAGGTCATGGTGTGGCTCGCGCCAACAGCCAGTGCGCCGTTGCCGTAGCCGACGTGCTGGATGGTCGGACCAGTGCTCACCGTGAGGGTGGCCGCATTACTGGTGACCGGATTGGCCGGGTCGGCGCTATCGGTAATGATCACGCGATACTGGCCGGCGTGAGCGGTGGTGGTTGGATTGAAAGTCAGGGTAGAGGTTGTGGTCCCGGAAATGCCCGATCCATCGCTCAGGTTTTCCCAGGCGGCCGTCGTGCTGTTGTACTTCTGCCATTGATAGCTCAACGTGCCGACTCCCTGGGCGACGACGCTGAGCGTGGTGGACGCGTTGGCGCACATCATCTTGCCGAGCGGATGCTGGAAGATAGTGACGCCCACGTACAGGATGGCCGGGTCGCTGACCACCACACCGTTGTCGTCGCAGACGCGGCAGGTGTAGATGGCGCCCGCATCGGCGGCGGTCGCGTTGAAGGAGAGGACGTTCGAGGTCGCCCCACTAATCACCGCACCGTTACGCAGCCACTGATAGGTGACATTGGACCCGGTGGCTGTCACGGTGAAGGTGGCGGTGGTGTTCAGGAGGACGACCACGTCGTCGGGCTGGTCCGTGATGGTCGGGCCGCCGCTGTTCTTGGTGATAGTGAACGTGGCAGTCGTGATGTCCTTCGAGTTGGGGCCGTCGGGCGGCGACCAGACCCGCAGCCGTTCGACGGTGTTGTCCACCGTGTACACGTTGCCCGCGGCGTCGAAAGCTATGTCGCGGATGCGGCTTCCAGACTTGAAGTTCTGAATGAAGCTGCCGTCGGCCATGCTGAAGAAGTAGACGTTGCCATCCGAGTAGTGACCGTAGGCTACCCATCCACGCTCTTCACAGATGTCGTGGCCTTCGGGGTAGGTATAGGTACGGGAGGCCTCCCAGACCGGGGTGGTGATGGGCAGAGTCGTGCTCGGAGCAAATTTCGCGAGGGGCGCAATGATATTGGGGTTGGCCCGGTAATGGCTCACGTAGCAGTTTCCGGCCGAATCGAAGGCGATGTCATAGGGATAGTAGCTGAAGTAAGCGCGCGCGACGTACTGTTCACCGAGGCCCGTTGCCGTGGCGGCCCCGCCCAGCGTATAGCGGATCACTCCCTTGCGCTCGACGTCCTTGTAGTTTGAGTTGACCAGGTAGATGACCCGATCACCGGTGGCCTGAGTGCCTGTCACCCACACGCCGCGGACCCATTGATTGCTGGTGAAGTTGCCATTGCTGCGACCCACGACCACCCAAGCGGTGCTCATGTCCGCGCTGAATTCATAGACATCATCGTTTTTGTAATGGATGACGTACAGATGATCATCGGGGCCGACGACGCAACGGAGAGGCGTCCCGGCGGTGGCAGAGGCGGTATCTGACCAGTCCACACCGCCATCGGAAAAGCCGGCATCGGTGATATCCGCGTTGAGCATGTAGATGCCGTCCTGCATGGTCCGGCCGGAAGCTGTAGAGAGAGCGGTCGCCTGGCAGACGTAGATCTTGCCGTAGTTCGGGCTGGCCGGGTTTTTGTTGACGGCCACGCCCAGGGGACGCTCGAAGTGAGTCGCCTGGGTGGCAGGATTGCCGTCGATCTGAGTCCAGGTGGTGTAGCCGTCGTCGGTGGCGGTGATGCGGAATTTGAAGGTCCCTGACAGGGGATTGCCCGCGTCGTCACGGCCATCCCACTGGAAAGTGTGGGTACCGCGAAGGGCCCGGGCGATGTTGACGGTGCGCACGACCGCGTTTGATGCGTTCAAGACCTCAATTTTGAGGCCCGGGGACACACCATCTCCATCAGCGTTCTCGTTGAGAACGAAGGTGACCTTGGCCGTGCCACAAGTAGTTCCGGCCGAGCTCGTGTCGAGCACGACGGCCGATGGGTAAACATTGGCCAAGGCCGTGCTCGCACAAAGGCAGAGTCCGGCCGAAATGGCCAATCCGAACCTCCAGAACCCTTTCATACGCTTGCTCCTTTCTGAAAGTGAGTAGGCGAAATGTTGCGTTCAGATCCTCTCCGATCGAACGAGACTCGCTCAAAGATTAACCCTTCCTCGCCGCAGAAGGCGGGGAGCCGCGTTTTCTTCCCCCTCAACCGGAACGATGTGGCCTCTCGGAAGCTTCGGTTTGGAGGGTATGACCGGTTTCAAACATTTACCCAGCCATGCCACTTCTTTTCCCTCTAAATCAAAAAGTGCTGGATCGCGTACAGCTAAACTATACCGTCTTGCCCTGGCCATTGCAAGCCAAATGCCACCAACAGGAGTTCTGTTTTCAATTCATTTTGTAAAGGAATACGCCTGTCGGATTATTGGACACCTGGTGGTCGGTGCCGTAATACTCGCCCACGAATCGACCGTCCGTGGAGGGGAAACCGATCTTGTTGAAAAGCTGATAAGCGTCGGTGGTGATCGGCAGAAGCGGCGATTCCACGTGGGTGTCAAGATACCCGATATTGCTGCGGGCTTTGTCGCCAGGCATGACACTGTGCCGGGCGACAACCCGGTCAATCACGTTGAAGTTTCCTTCGAGGTTCGGAATCGTCGAGGGGTTTGAGGCGGTGCCGTGATAGGGGTGCTCTTCCACCAGGGTGAACATCACCGAGGGCGACCAGATGGCTCCGGTATAGATGGTTCGGATATCTCCGCTTGTCGCGCTTCTGCGTACCTTCCATCCGGAGGGATTGGCTGGGCGGCGCATGGATTCGGGCGTCTTGAAACCGATATAGGCATTCATCGAGTAGCTGGACCTGCCGTTGCCGCCGTCCCCGTACCGATTCTGTTCGGGGGGCATGGCTTTCCCCTTTTTCTGGTTTGGACAGAGGTACACTTCGGCGCTTTTAACGTTCTTGAAGAGGGTGCCGCGCGTGGGCACGTCCTCGATAAACCTCGGATCGTTCTCATCGGTATAACCTGACAAGGCGCCATCCCAGACCGGGTTGATCGGCCCGCGGGCGCCCAGGCCGTAGGTGTAGCCATTCACGTACAGGATGGATTGGGTGCACGGAAGCCTCTTCCACTCCGTGATGTACATGTTCATGCCGCTCAGGATCTGTTTCTGGTTGTATTTGCATACCTGGCCGCGGGCCTGTTCGCGTGCCCGAGCCAGTGAGGGTAACAGGATCGCCACCAGCAAGGCGATAATAGCTACGACGACCAGAACTTCGATCAATGTGAATCCGCGCCGGCGTTTTGAGCAGTTCATATGCATGCTCCCAACTACTGCATGGGCGATGCGCTTGATGCCGTACAAGCGCCTTATCTACGGCAACAATACAGCCCTTATGTGACCGCGATTCTGATGTGTCGATAACTAGTTTACCAGATGGCCCATATCAAAAGCAAGAGATTTGTAAATTGCACATCTTGCAGATTTTACAGGGCTTCACGGCCCTGCCCGGCCTGCCTAAGTATTTCCCCTAATCTGTTCATGGCCTCATCCCGGCTGCGAAGCTGGTTGTTCAATTGGGCGGTGTACAGCGTGTCCAGAATGGTCTTGAAGGCCGGCCCCGGGCTGAGACCCAGGCCGATCAGGTCGTCGCCGGTGACCAACGGCGGGGGGGCGATCTGGTCGGCGGGAATCCGGCGTATGAGCCGTTCCGCGGCCTCGTAGCCATCCAGTGGTCGCCCGTACGCCGTGCATACCGCCTTGTGCAGGATCATCAATTTCTTGAACTGTGGGTGGGCCGCCAGTCGCTTAAAGTCCGCCAGGGCAAGATCCTGCGTTCGGGCCAGGCATCCCTGGCGGCTCACCAGCCAGGCCATGTCGTCGATCTCCCGGTTGCTGCAGCGCAGGGCGCGCCCGACGGCTTCAACCTCCGCCGGCGATGCATCGTGCAGCAGGGCGGCCATGCCCAGAACGAAGTCCGCATCGGCAGGCAACTGGGCCAGTACCGCCCCGGCCATGCGCACCCGTTCCGCCGGCCAGGCGGCTCCCGCCCACAGAAAGGGCATGAGCCCAAGCTCCGCCATCTGCTCGACCGCCCGCGCCCGCGTGGGATGAGACAGCATTTTCTCGAGTTCTTCCCGGATTCGTTCCGGGCTGATGCGGGTCAGTTGGTGCGCGTGCTCACGAATCGCCTCCGCCGTTGAGGGATCCAGGCGGAAGCCGAACCGAGCGGCGAACCGGACCGCCCGCAGCATCCGCAGGTGATCCTCGGCAAATCGCTCGGCGGGATTGCCGATGGCCCGGACAACGCCGGCGGCCAGGTCCTCCCGGCCGCCCACGTAGTCAATAACCCGGTCCTCCAGGGGGTCATAGAACAGGCCGTTGATCGTGAAGTCCCGCCGTTTGGCGTCCTCTTCGGCAGTCGTAAAGAGCACCTGCTCGGGGCGGCGGCCGTCGGTGTAGTTGATGTCCTGGCGGAAAGTCGCCACTTCGATCCAATAGGGGCCTTGCCGGACCAGCACCACGCCGAACTGCATGCCCACTTTGCGCGTCTTGCGGAAAAGCGACACGATTCGTTCCGGCGTGGCATCAGTGGCAATGTCGATGTCCTGCGGCGGGCGGTTCAGCAGCATGTCGCGCACGCAACCGCCGGCCCAGAGCGCTTGGTGGCCGTGCTCCCGGAGCTGACGAACAATGGCCAGGGCGGCGTCCTGGAGGCTCATCTTGCCGGTCATGGGGCTCCACCTGCGGATGGATGAGAGGCCGCCGCCGATACGTTGACGGCCAGGAAACGCAACGTCATGGTACCGATGTCGCGACGGTCGATCTCCACCAGCGGACTGAGATCCGGCCCGCCGGAGGGTTGACGCTCATGGCGGGTCACAATCAGGGCCGAGGGCGCGATCAACGGGGAGGTGGCCAGCCGGCGGAGCAGGTTCCGGATCAGGGAGTCAGGCCTGGTGCCCATCAGCAGGCGGTAGGGCGGGTCCATGAAGACCAGCTCGTATTCGGGAGGGCGGTCATCCTCGCTGCGCTCTTTTCTCCCCTCGCCGGGGAGCGGCTTCGGCGGCGCGGGCCAGTCGCATGTTGAGGCGTTTGCCTGGATCACGTGGGCTTCACGAACGATCCGAAGGACGTCGAGATTCTTGCGGAGAACGTCCGCGCTTTCCCGATTCTGCTCGATAAACAGGCAGAAGCGGGCGCCGCGCGAGAGCGCTTCGAGCCCCAGCGCTCCGCTGCCGGAGAACAGGTCCAGCACGGCCAGCGGGGGCAGTCGGCCCGGCTCGGCCAGCCGGTTCCCGAGTATATCGAAGAGTACGGTCTTGGCCCGGTCCAGGATAGGCCGGGTGTTCCTGCCCGGCGGAGCCTGGATGGTTCGCCCGCGCCATGTGCCCGCAATAATTCGCATGACCTTCGCCAGACGCCAGCATCGAGCCGAACCCGCGGTCCTCGTTCCACCGCTTCCATGACCGGGCCGGTGAGGGTTACTGCCGCGTTGCCATTATATCGCCTCTCGATGATAATGTCCCGCCACGCGGACGACGGCCATGCCGTGGTTGCTGACCCCTGCGCAGGCGCGTAGAATCCGGCGTGCAGGGGACGTATTACGAGGGCTGAGTGTGAAGCTGCCTGTGATCTCCAACGGGGCCGGCCTGTGCGGCCAGTGTGTTGCGCTGTGCTGCCGGTATTTTGCCTTTTCCATCGACAAACCGAAGAAAAAGCGGGATTTTGAGGATCTGCGCTGGTACATACTCCACGAAGATACCATCATCTTCGTCGAGGACGGCCAGTGGTACGTGCAGGTCAACCGCAAGTGCAAGGCCCTGCTGCCGGACAACCGCTGCGGCATTTATCACAACCGCCCGACCATCTGCCGCGGGTACAAGACCGACGCCTGCGACTGGCACGCGGACGCCTACGATTACGATCATGTGTTCACCGAACCTGAGCAGATCGAACGCTTCGCGAAAGAGTATCTGGCCGCCAGGCGCAAGAAGGCCCGGCAGTCCGCCGCGCGCGGCAAGAGTCCCGGTCCGGCCCAGACCGGCAAGCGGCGGGGAACGGCCCGCAAGGCTGGGCTGCCCATCCATCTGCTCAAGACGGCGTGAGCAAATGGACAGATGAACCGACGACTGATAGACGCCTGACAACCGAGAACCACGAACCGACCACCGATCATAATGAAATTTCAAAACCCCAAAGGCACCCGTGACTTTTACCCCGAGGACATGGCCGTTCTGAACTGGATCATGGACGGCTGGCGGCGCGTCTCCATCCGCAACGGCTTTGAGGAGTATGAAGGGCCGATTTTCGAATACCTCGACCTGTACAAGGCCAAGAGCGGCGAGGGGATCGTCTCCGAGCTGTTTCATTTCGAGGATCGCGGCGGCCGGGAGATGGCCATTCGCCCCGAGATGACCCCGACGCTGGCCCGCATGATCAACGCCCGGGCCCAGTCCCTGCCCCGGCCGATCAAGTGGTTCAGCATGCCCCGGCTGTGCCGGGCCGAACGGCCGCAGCGCGGGCGGCTGCGCGAGTTCTTCCAGTGGAACATCGACATCGTCGGCAGCGACGACGTGCTGGCCGATGCCGAGTGCATTTTCGTGGCCGTCGATTTCTTCCGCGAGGTGGGTCTGACGCCGGCGGACATGGTCATGCGGATCAACTCACGCTCGCTGCTCTCGTCGCTGCTGGCGGCCCGGGGTTTTGAGCCCGAACGGCACGCGGACCTGTTCGTGGTGCTGGACAAACGTGACAAGCTCCCGCCGGAGGTCTACGCCGCGGAATTGGCCAAGGTCACCCGCAACGACGCCGAACGCGAATCGCTCAACATCATCAGCCAGGCCCGGGGCGAACGCGGCCTGGCCGACCTCGCCGCCATGGCCGAGGGCAACGAGGCGGCCGGCAACGAGCTGGCCCGACTCCGCGAGTTGTTCGAAACCCTGAACCTCATGGGGGTGGGTGAATACTGCGAATTCGACATGGGGGTGGTGCGCGGCCTGGCCTACTACACCGGCGTCGTGTTCGAAGGATTCGCCAAGGGCACCTTCCAGCGGGCCATCTGCGGAGGCGGTCGTTACGGACAGCTCCTTGAAGTGCTGGGCGGCCCGCCGATGTCCGGCATCGGCTTTGGAACCAGCGACGTGGTGATCCTGGAAGTCCTGACCGAACTGAAACGGCTACCCGCGGAGATCGGGGCCGGCCGGCGGACGGATCTTTTCCTCATCGACGCCGACGAGTCCCTTTTCAGAGAGGTCGTTCGCCTGGCGGCCGAGCTTCGCCGGCGGGGCTTTTGCGCGGAATACAGTTACCGCCGGCAGGGCATCGGCAAACAGTTCAAGCAGGCCGCGGCAGCCCATGCCCGGCGGGCGGTGATCGTCGGAGCCGAGTTCAAGGAGCGGGGCGTGCTGGCGGTGAAGGATCTGGGTACCGGGCAGCAGGTTGAGATCAGCGCCGAGGCGTTTCTGGCCGACCCGATGCAGGAGGTGAGCGTGTGAGCGGGGTGAGAGTATGAGAGATGGAGAGATGGAGAGATGGAGAGAGGGGACGGGGGGACAAGGGGACAAGGGGATAGGGGAGAGAGGAACGGCGCAGAGAATGTCCAATGTCTAGTGACTAAGGACCAAGAACCAAGAACCAAACAATTGACCACTGACCGCCAAGCGTATGAATGCCTAATGTCTAATGATCAATGTCTAAGGAATGACGAATGACACAATGACTAATGTCCAACAGGGCGGGGGTGCCTGTTAGTCATTAGGGCTTGGACATTCTTTAGACATTAGAGCTTAGACATTAGTCATTGCCCGTCGTGTTGCCAGTTTATTCGGCGGTTCAAGATGACGCGCAAGAACATCCATTACGAAGCCGCCTTCATGGATTACCTGCGCAGCAGGGGGGTGCCTTACGTGCCGGTGGACGAGACGCGCCGCATCCTCTTCGCCGGCGAGAAGATCAAGTCGTTCGATCTCATCGTCTATGCCCCCGGCAGGCGTCACTGGATCGTGGACGTCAAGGGCCGCCAGTTCCCATACATCACTGAAGATGGGGCCCGGCGTTACTGGGAAAACTGGGTGACCCGGGAAGACCTCATCGGCCTGCGCGAGTGGGAGACGGTCTTCGGCGCCGGTTTCGAAGCCTGTTTCGTATTTGCGTATCTGCTGGATGGTCCGCCCGACCGCTGGCCGGCCGTTCGGCCCCATGTCTTCCGTGAGGAGTATTACGCCTTCCTCGTGGTCACCCTGGCCGAATACCAGGAGCACTGCCGGCCACGCTCGGCAAGCTGGGACACCGTGTCGGTCGGCACGGCCACGTTCCGGCGAATTGCGCGACCGGTGGAGGTATTCGGCATCAGCACGGGATGACCGATGGCTGCATCTTCACCCCCCTTGGCAAGGGGGGGTGACTTACGTCATGCCCCCGTCAGGCGCGTCTGCGTATTTGCAGCAGGATGAATGTTCCCAGCCCAATCGCTGCGACGGTGCTCGGCTCGGGTATGACCGAGAAGGCCTGGTCGATAATCGAAATGGTTGACGTTCCCGACTGGCCGCCCCACAAGTCAATCTGCTTGGTGATCCAGGCGGACTGGACGTCAGCCGAGAGGATGGCGCTTGCGGTCAGCGGCGATAAGGCTTGAACGAAGGCGGAGCCCAGGAGCGCGTCGCTTGCGTCTCGAACCTCTTCCAGGACGACCGCGCTGCCATCAAGGGTGGTTCGTCCGTTGAACCCCAGCTCGACGTCGTGGAGTAGAAACGGCGGTGTCGCGGTCACCTTGTAGGTGATGCGGGCATGAAGCTGGGAATCGGGGTTAACCGTCGCTATCGCCGCCATCCCGCCTGAGAAACGCAGCCCATCCATCCCGTTCAGGGTACGCCCTGAAACGTCGATTCTTGCGGGGTCGGCGACATAGTTTCCCTGACTCGTCACCGTGTCGATGCTCCAGCCGAAGTCGCTGAAGGTCAAATTGCCAAAGGTGATGCTGCCATTGGTATCGATCAAATCCTTCAGCACCGCGGCATCCGCCGTTGCGGGCGACAAGGCGATGGCCGTGACGAAGGTCAGGCCGGCCAGGGCCGGAACGAGCGTTGACAGCCTGCGCCGACGAACCAGCAAAACCGCGCCGCAGCCCAGCAGGGCCAGCGTGGCCGGTTCCGGAGTCTGCGGGAAGACCTGGACCATCGAGCTGATCGATGCTCCGTCAGATACCGTGCCGATCACCAGGAAATCCTTGTCGATATGGAGCTGAGCGTAGGGCTGGGGCAACTGGAGCTGATCGGTCGTGTTGATGGTGTCAACCGCCAGCGTGCCCAGCAGAACGGACTGGTTCAAATCCCATACTCTCTCCACCACCTCGGCCCATCCGCCCGGCGGAGCTGCGGCCTCGATGCTCAGGCCGACCCCCTGGATCAACTGCTGCGGATCGAGCGTCTGGACGTTGAAAGTAAGCACGAAGTCCGCGAAGTCGCCGGCCGGCGCGGAGATGATCGGCCCGCCCAGCGTGCCTGCCATCCGAAATCCGTAGTCGCTGCCCTGCTGGATGGCCTCAACCTCGATATCGGCCGTGTTGATGGTGCCCGGCAAAGCGGTGACGGTGAAATTGCTGAATCGCTTGTCCCCCGAGTCCAGGTAATGCGCCGGATCGCTCAGGAGATAATCAAGGCCGACAGTTACCGCCGATGCCGGGATGGCGAGGCAATTCAACAGAAGAAAAGCGATTGCAGGAGTGCCTGTGGCCGCGCGTGCCAGCCACAGGTGCTGCGGGCGAGCAGACCGTGTCATTCTCTTTGTCATTCTCTTTCTCCCTCTTCAGGACGACTCCCGCTGAGACCCGCCATGCTCTTGCCATGACGAACCGGGTCAGAATTGAAGTCGTCTTGCCGTTTACGTTAGCTCAGCTGGAATCATTTGTCAAGTGTTTTTATCCAAGAAACATCCGGCCCTGCAAATTATGCAGTATTTCAATATCTTAAGTGGTTGCCCGTCAATGACTTATCCCGCTTTTCTTACCACGGAGACACGGACGACACAGAGAAGAATTCAATTCATCGATTGCACGAGAGATAAGAGTTAACCGGAATCGCTCAGCCCGTGCAGGGCGAGGCCCTGCCTCTCTTACCCAAAGCCCTGTATTCTCCGTGCTCTCAGTGTCTCCGTGGTGAGTCATGTGAGAAGGGCGGGTTACAGGTGGAACGAATGATCACACATCGTGTGCCGGCTTGGGCAAATCCTCAGTGATGGTCTGCTGGTTGGACTGGTGCCCGTCGTAGCTGAAAAGGACCATTTCATCGTCGATCCTAGCCTGCAAATGCACCGGCCGGCCCCAGATTTTGTGGAGGTTCTTGAGCGTTTCCACGGCGTATTTGATCTGCAGGTCCACCCCGTTGTGCTTGTGGGCCAGGTACAACTCGCCGCGGTTGGCGTAGTTGCCGTCCACCACGTAAATGTACGGCCGGCCATGGTTGGACAGTGAGAAGAGGAGCTGGCGCTTGATCTTGTCGAAGTCGCGATTGACCACCACCATCCGGCCGGTGGTGGGGTCGTAGCGGTAGTGGTACAGGTTGTGCCGGTCCACGAACTCGGGGGTCAGAAACTCGTCGATGAAAGTCACGTCGTTGTGGATTTTGCGAACCTGGAAGATCTTCTCCCGGCCGGGCGATTCCTTGCCCTTGACCCGGGGCATGGGGTTCTTGTCCTTGCCCCAGTTGCGCCGTTTTTCGACGTCGTCCAGCTCCTCCCATTCCTTCCCATACCGCCCGGTGTTCCAGCGGTACTCGATGTCGCGGAGCAGTTCCAGACCGATCTTGTAAGGGTTGAGCCGCCCGGGGGCGCTGGCCACCGTCCCGGAATGATGGTCGCAGTAGGTGATCAGCTCGTCGTCCCGCAGGCAGTAGCGGGTCATCAGATGGGAGTGCCAGTAGGTGGCCCAGCCCTCGTTCATGATCTTGGTCTGGCCCTGCGGCGCGTAGTAATAGGCCTCTTCGCGGATGATGGCCAGCACATCAGCCTGCCAGTCTTCCAGCGGCGCGTTCTCGATCATGTACAGCAGCACGTCGCGCAGCGGCTTGACCGGCTCGACGCGGCGCTCCCGGGCCTTTTCCGCGTGCAGCTTCTTCCGCTGGGCCTGGATGGTTTCCGGCGGATTGATGAAGCGATCCATGTAACCCTTGGCCGGGTACCGGGTGATGCCGTTCTCGACGCCGCGCTGGCGGTCGGCGGTGTGTGGATGCTCCATCGGCGTACGACGCATGAACGGCGAATAGGGGTCGATCAGGTCTTCGATGGAGAGGCACACGTCGATGAACCGCTCGACCTCTTCGAAGCCGTGGCGGTCGATGTAGCGGCGCACCCGGGTGGCGTGGTTGGCCATCTCGTCCATCATCTTGCGGTTGGTGTGCTGGAACCAGATGTTGTTCTTGAAGAAGTCGCAGTGGGCGTAGACGTGGGCGATCACCGTTTTGTGATCGACCATGGCGTTGTCGTTGAGCAGGTAGGCGTAGCAGGGATCGTTGTTGATCACCATCTCGTAGATGCGCGACAGACCGTAGCTGTGCGATTTGCGCAGCCGTTCGTATTCCATGCCGAACCGCCAGTGCGGATAGCGCTGGGGGAACCCGCCGTAGGCGGCGATCTGGTTGATCTGGTCGGCGTCGAGCAGCTCGAAGATGGTCTGGAAGAAGTCCAGCCCCTCCTCGCGGGCCAGCTCCGCGATGGTCACAACCTGCTCGGCGATTTCTTTGGGCAACCTGGTGGACATAGCAGAGACCCGTGCCTCCAGTAGCTCTTATTTGTTGCAATCCCGACAAGGAGACCAGGAGACAAGGGGACAAGGAGAAGAAACGCAGGGCGAGGTTTGTTCTCCTTGTCTCCTTGTCCCCTTGTCTCCTTGTCCGCTACTTCCCAGGCGTGAAAAACGCCTTGATACTGTCATAAATGTCCTCTTTGGAATTCACGCGCGATGTAATCACCGACTCGTTCTGGCTGAAGTGCTCGTGGAGCACGTTGATGAAGTTGCCGCTGCCGTAGGCGCTGGCCACCTGGCAGTACCCGAACATGTTGACCCGGGGCAGCAGTTGATCCTGGAGGATCCGGCAGCACTCGCGGTTGTCCGACTCGCTGCTGTTATCGCCGTCGCTGAAATGGAACAGGTAGATGTTCCACTCGTCGGACGCGTAGCGGGCCTCGATGAGGTCGCGGGCGCACTTGAACGCGCTGGAGATCTTGGTGCCGCCGTCCTCGCGCAGGTGGAAAAAGGTGTGGCGGTCCACCTCCGCGGCGCGCACGTCATGCACGATGTAGCGGCTCTCGATGCCCTGGTAGTTGCGGCGAAGCCACGCGTCGATCCAGAAGGCCTCCAGCCGGACCACCTCCTTCTGGTCGTCCCCCATGGAGCCGGACACGTCCATCATGTAGATGATGACCGCATTGGACTGCGGCTGGAGCACGGTGCGCCAGCTCCGGTAGATCTTGTCGCGGCGTTCGAAGACGATCCGGGGCCGGTCGGGGTTGTAGGTTCCGGTGATGATCTGCCGTCGCAGGGCCCGGCGGAAGGTGCGCTTGAAGTGACGCAGCGATTCCGGGCCGGACTGGCGGATGCCGCTGTAGCGGTCCTTGGTGCTGGTGAGCTGGTGCTTGCCCTTGGGCTTGATCCTGGGGAGCTTGAGTTCCTCGCCGAGAATGTCGGCCAGCTCGTCGAGCGTGATGTCCACTTCCATGATGTGCTGGCCGGGTTCGGTCCCGCCGGGGCCGATGCCCTCGCCGTCCGGCGGACCGACGGCGTCGCCGGCCTTGGCGTTGCCCTGGCCCACGCCGCCGTCATCGTTTTCGCCGTAGCGGAAGGTCGGCGTATCGATGCCGCGCACCGGGATGCTCACCAGGTGCTTGCCTTCCTTGCCGATCAGCTCCCCGCGGGTCAGGAACCGGCGGAGGTCATCACGGATGCGCCCCTTGACGATTTGCCGGAAGCGCTGGTGGTCTTTGTGGATCTTCAGCACCATAGCTGCACCACCCCGAATGAATGTCTAATGTCTAAATCCTAATGTCTAAAGAATGTCCAAGCCCTAATGTCTAATGACTAATACATCCGCTGCACATGGGGCATTAGTCATTTGGTCATTCGTCATTCTTTAGACATTCAGTCATTAGACATTGGTCATTCAGTCCTCCTGCTTGCTGTCTCCCCTCGCAAAGATGCTCGCCACGTAATTGAGCACGTCTGTAGCGCTGGTCTCGTTGTACCCGAAGTACTTGATCAGCCGCTGCTTGACCACGTCGATCTTCGCCTGGGTTTCGTCATCCACCACGCCGCTGACGATGTTCTTGAGCTTGATCGTGTCGCGCTGATCCTCGAACAGCTTGAGCTCCAGCGCCTTCTGCAGCCGGGCGTTGGTGTAGTATTCGAACTTCTTGCCGTCCAGGGCCAGCGAACCGATGTAGTTCATGATCTCCTGGCGGAAGTCGTCCTTGCGCGACTCGGGGATGTCGATCTTCTCCTCGATGGAGCGCATCAGCCGCTCATCCGGCTCTTCATCCTTGCCGGTGTACTTGTTGCGAACCTTCTCATGCTGCGTGTAGGCCCGCACGTTCTCGATGTAATTGGCGGCCAGACGCTTGATGGCATCCTCGTCGGCGCTGATGGCCCGCTGGACCTCGCCTTTCACGATATCCTCGTATTCCTCGCGAACCACGCTGAGCAGCTCGCGATAATGCTTCCTGGTCTCCTCGTCGGAGATGAGGCTGTGGTGCGAGAGCCCCATTTCCAGCTCGTTGAGGACCATGAACGGATTGATGGTCTTGTCCTGCATGGCCGCGTCGGACACCAGGCAGTTGGAAATCTTGTCCTGGATGTAGCGCGGGCTGATCCCCTGCATGCCCTCCCGGGGGGCCTCTTCGCGCAGCTCCCGGATGGAGTCCTCGGTGAAGCCGGGGATGCTCTTGCCGTTATAGAGCTTGAGCTTCTGCATGAGCGTCAGGCCGGCCTTCTTGGGCGGGGCCAGACGGGTCAGCACGGCCCACATAGCCGCCATCTCGATGGAGTGCGGGGCGATGTGGATGCCGCGGATCTTCTCCTTGTTGAAGTCCTTCTCGTAGATTTTGATCTCGTCGGACAGCCGGATGTTGTAGGGCACGTCGATCTTGATCGTGCGATCGCGGAAGGCTTCCATGAGTTCGTTGCTCTGAAGTTTCTTGTACTCCGGCTCGTTGGTGTGGCCGACGATAACCTCGTCGATGTCGGTCTGGGCGAACTTCTTGGGCTTGATGGTGTGCTCCTGCGAGGCGCCCAGCAGGTCGTAGAGGAAGGCCACGTCCAGCTTGAGCACCTCGATGAATTCCACCAGGCCGCGGTTGGCGATGTTGAGCTCGCCGTCGAAGTTGAAGGCCCGCGGGTCGGAGTCGGAGCCATACTCGGCGATCTTGCGGTAGTTGATGTCGCCGGTCAGCTCCGTGGAGTCCTGGTTCTTCTCGTCCTTGGGCTGGAAGGTGCCGATGCCCACCCGGTCCTTCTCGGAGAGAATAATCCGGCGGACCACGATGTGGTCCATCACCTTGCGCCACTTGCCGTCGTACTTGAGCAGCAAGTCGTTGTACGTCTTCCGGCAGAACGGGTCGAGCTCGCCCTCGATGCGAATCTCTCGCCCTTCGGGAAGGTCCTGGTTCAGCGAGGCCATCACCGCCCGGCGGGCCTCCGGGGGAATCAGCTTAAGCGGCTCTTCATGCATGGGGCAGGGGTGCAGCGTGTAGTTGCCGTTCTCGTCCGGCAGCTTCCAGGAAAAGCTGTACAGCGCTCCCTCGTCCAGTCGTGAGTAATACTCCAGGCCCTTCTTGAGCAGGCGGGTGATGGTGCTCTTGGACGAGCCCACCGGCCCGTGCAGCAACAGGATGCGTCGATCGGTCCCATACCCGTGGGCGGCCGATTTGAAGAAGTCCACCAGTGACATCAGCGTACGGTCGAGCCCGAAGATGGCGTCTTTACCGTGCTCCACCAGGTCGCTGAAGAATTTGTAGCGGATGTAGTCTTCCTTCAGGTACGTGTAACGCTCCGCCCCGAAGTACATGATCATGTCGTAAATGCGTTGGAAGGCGTTTCTCGCGACGTAGGGCTTTTCTGCGACAAGCTGCAGGTAGTCCTGGAAAGTCCCTTCCCAGTGGAGATTAAGGAACTGCTGCTGGTCAATGCTTTTGTCGACAATGGACAGGATCGCGTCTCGAGTCGCCATCTGCAGATACCTCCCAGACTGCGGTCAGCAGTCGAACTTTCTGATCCACGCATGGGCCGCTGGCAGGCGAAAGCCCTTCCAGCCCATCCTGCGCAGGCGCCGGCAGGCTGCGGCGACTAGGCTGCCCGGAGAGCCGGCCTTGGCCGGCGGGTCGTACGCGGTTATTGCCCGAATCTGTTGGATGATAGGCTGAGGTCGCTTTTCAAGTCAACCGAGTCGGTTTGTAAGTAGCTGACATTAAGCAACTTACATGCCTGGTCGGCGTGTGCGCAGAGCCAAAGGGGCTACGACCGCGCAGCCACTTCATAAGCCTCACTGCTCATGTCGCATGATTATAGACGTGACCACCTGCACGCGCAGCGAAGAGGACCCGGATTAGAGGCAAAGCGGCGCGAAAAACGCGCATTGTGTGAATTGACCCTCGACGCCATCGGGCGCGTCACGCCGCCTTCATCCTTTACTTTCTTTAACCTTGGCGCGCTTCGTCGTTCGCCCGCGGGCTGAACGACGCGCGGGTTTGGGGGCACGCGGATCTTCGCCACGGTCGCGAAGGAGCTGCTCGCGTGCGGCCAGGAGTTCGACGGCTTTATCCAGCGTCAGGTCGGTGGGCAGCAGACTCTTGGGCAGCGAGGCGTTGACCACGCCGTCGGTGACGTACGGACCGAATCGTCCCTGCTTGAGCTGAATCGGTGCGCCACTGGTGGGATGCTTGCCCACTTCCGTCACCGTACGCTGTGCACTCGCTGCCCGCTGGCGGCCCTTGGGTTGAGCCAGCAGGGCAAGCCCCTCCTCGAGGGTCAGAGTTTTCAATTGTTCATGGCTGGCCAGGCTTCGCGTCTCGGTTCCCATCTTCAGGTAGGGGCCGTACTTTCCGTCCTGCACGGTGATCGGCTCTCCCGTCTCGGGATGAGTGCCGAGCGTTCGCGGGAACGACAGCAGCATCAACGCGTCCTCGAGGGTGATCGAGTCGGGCTTCATGCTGGGCCACAGGCTGGCCATCTTGGGCTTGCCGCCGCGCTTCATGGTTCCCTTCTCGGTCAGTTCCGGGTCCCCGAGCTGCACATAGGGGCCGAACCGGCCGGTCTTGAGGTAGACCGGCTTGCCGGTTTCCGGATCTTTCCCGAGTACCTGGGCCCCCTGCGTGGAGCGGGCCAGAAGTGCCTTGGCGGTCTCGACATTCAGCTCGTCCGGGGGGATGTCCTCGGGGATATTGACCCGCTGATCACTATCGCCGACCTGGATGTACGGACCATACCGGCCAATCCGCGCGATAACGGGCTGGCCGTTTTCGTCCATGCCCAGCGGGATCATTGAAATCTCGCGGGGATCGATCTTCTCGCTGTCGGCGCTGATCCGGCGTTTGAGGCCGACGCGGTTGAAATCCTGCGCCCCGTTCTGATCGGACGAAGTGCCGAAATAGAACGCCTGGAGCCACGGCGTCGACGAAAGCTTGCCCGAGGCGATGGCGTCGAGATCGTCCTCCATCTTGGCCGTGAAATCAAAATCCACCAGGTCATTGAAATGCTTTTCGAGAAGATTGATGACGGCGAAGGCGGTCAGGGTGGGGACCAGGGCGGTACCTTTTTTCCACACGTAGCCGCGGTCCTGCACCGTCTGGATGATGGTCGCATAGGTCGATGGCCGGCCGATGCCGCGCTCCTCAAGCTCCTTAATCAGTGAGGCTTCCGTGTATCGCGGCGGCGGCACGGTGGTATGTTTCTGCGGTTTGATCTCTTCCGGGTCGAGCGCATCGCCCTGTCGCAGGGGTGGCAGGATCCGTTCCTGGTCGTCGGCCTCGGCCTCTGCCTCGTCAGAACCCTGCACATACGCGCGAAGGAACCCGTCAAAGTTGATCACCTTGCCGGAGGCCATGAACACGGCCGTTCCGTGCTCGCCGGCGGGGGTGGCGAAGCGAACAATCGTGCGCGAGCCTGAGGCGTCTTTCATTTGCGAAGCGAGAGTCCGCTTCCAGATCAGGTCGTACAGGCGAAGCATGTCGCCCTGCAGCTCGCCTTCCAGCTCCTTGGGCGTGCGGAAGGTCGCGCCGGCCGGGCGAATCGCCTCGTGCGCCTCCTGGGCGCCCTTCGATTTGGTCGCATAGTGGCGGGGGGCGTCGGGCACATACTGCTGGCCATACAGATCAGCCGCCTGGGTTCGTGCGGCATGGATGGCCTGGCTGGAAAGATGCGTTGAATCCGTACGCATGTAGGTGATGTAGCCGTTCTCATAGAGCGACTGCGCCACCCGCATGGTGTGCTGTACGCTGAACCGCAGCTTCCGGGCGGCCTCCTGCTGAAGGCTGGAGGTGATGAATGGCGGGTGGGGCCGTTGGGTGAACGGTTTCTCGCTGACATTCTCCACCGTGAAGGTCGCCGACCGGATGCGGTCGGCCACGCTGCGGGCCAGTGCCTCATCAAGCAGGCGGGCATCGGACTGAGGGTTAAGCTGCCCGTTGGTGGGGTCGAAATCCTTGCCGGTCGCAATCCGTTTGCCGCCCAGTTCGATCAGTCTGGTCAGTACCCGGTCGTTGCCGGTGCGCTTTTTCAACGTCGCTTCGAGGTCCCAGTAGTCGGCGGCCTTGAAACGCATCCGCTCGCGCTCGCGGTCCACGATGAGCCGCGTGGCGACCGACTGCACCCGGCCGGCGGAGAGCTTGGGGCCGATTTTGCGCCACAGGACGGGCGACACCTCGTAGCCGTAGAGGCGGTCGAGGATCCGCCGGGCCTCCTGCGCATCGACCAGCTTCTCGTCCAGCGTGCGGGGATTGTGCAGGGCCTCCCGGATCGCGCTTTCCGTAATCTCGTCAAAGACCATGCGCCAGACCGGGACCTTGGGGTCTAAGACCTCTTTGAGGTGCCAGGCGATGGCCTCCCCCTCGCGGTCCTCGTCAGTCGCCAGGTAAAGAACCGATGCCTGCTTTGCAAGCTGCCGTAGTTTCTTGACTTGAGGTTTTTTCTTGGCCGGAACGATGTACAGCGGCTTGAAGCCCTCATCGACATTGACGCCGATGCGGGCCCAGTCCTGATCCTTGACCTCAGCGGGTATTTCCGACGCCATCGACGGCAGATCGCGGATGTGGCCCAGCGATGATTCGACGATGTATCCCGACCCGAGATACCGAGAAATAGTCTTCGCCTTGGCTGGCGACTCAACAATTACCAGTGCCGGTCCGTTCTTTCGTGGTTTTTCCGTGGGCATTCGTCGTCCGCTTCTGCACGTGACTTAAATCATTGCTTCGACGAGGTTTGCATTCGGTCGCTGATCTTCTCGGCGATTTGGCCGAAGCCTCTTGCGGGTGTCCGGAGAACGGCCCGCAGCGCCAATGACTATCGGCCACCCTCCAGTCTGTCTCAAGCGGGTTATTATAGGAACGCCTGTTCAGAATCAATCATACGAGCGTTTCTGTCGTAATATCCTTTAATCCGAGGGGTGGTTGTGGCCGTTCTTTCGGGTGCGGCCAGAGAGGTGGGAAGACGCTTGTCCGCCTCGGCGGCGACTTGGGCGGCTGCTCAGGCCTGAATAACGGCTGGGCTTGTTTTTCGCGGTGCCGCAGCTATGCTTAAATCCCTTTGTCCTTAAGAGGTAAGAACCGATCCTGGAAGGCTGGTAATTGAGCGATGATGAAGTTCTTCCGTAAGAACACAAAGTACCTCCTGGCAATTGTCATGGTCCTGCTCCTCGTCGTCTGGCTTCTTGAAGACACCGTTCAGAGCTGGGGCCGGGGCAGCGGGGGGGCGGATGTGGAGTGGGGCGAGGTTTACGGACAAGCCATCCCGCTGGAGGACATTTACGCGGTCCGGCAGGATGTTGAGATCCTCAATGGCCTCGGAATCCCCTGGCACAGCTTCTTCATGTACTTCGCCGGGCAGATCCGCGAACCGCTGGACCTCCAGGAATGGTACATGCTCGACCGCGAAGCGCAACGGCGGGGCATTCATGTACCCGATGCCGATGTCGCCCAGATGCGAGAGTCGCTCGCCGGTGAAGCCATTGATAGCCTTCGGAAGCGATACAAGGTCTCCAATGCCGACATCGACCGGGCCCTTAAGGCTTTTTCGCGCGTCCGGCTGGCGTTTCTCACCGATCTTCAGGCCCTGAAGGTCAGCGAGGCGGACATTCAGAATTACCTTCGCGAAACGGCTGAAAAGGCCAAGGTGAAAATGGCCATTCTCAACGGCGCGCAGTTTATTGATCCCGCCTATGAGCCCACGGAGGAGGAGTACAGGCAGCAGTTCGAGAAGTACAAGGATAAAGACCCCGGCATGGGCGAGGATCGGTTCGGCTATCGCAAGCCGGAGCGGGTGCAGATTGAGTACATCCAGGTAAAGGCGGCCGAACTGGCCAAGCACCAGAACGTCGATGACGAAGAGGCGCACAAGTACTGGAAAGAGAACAAGAAGAAGTTCACCCGGCCGCCCGAAACCCAGCCGTCGACCGCTCCGGCCGTTGAATACGAAAACTATACCGAGGCGCGGGCCGCGGTTCTCAAAGACCTGGCGATGACCAAGGCCAAGCGCGAGGCCCTCCGGCTTGGGACTGAAATGGCCAAGGCGCTGAGCGCCCCCTGGGCGACCCAGCCCGCTACCCAGCCGGGCTACAGGCAGCCGCCGGCGGATGCCCTGGATCATGAACGCTACCCGAAGATTGTGGACGCCTTCCGGTCCCGGGCCCACGACGCGCTGGCTTATCACCGGACGCAGATGGTTGATCGGACGGGCTTCTATGCTCTTGGCTCCGTGGCCAATGCCATAGCCTTGCAGGGGACCCCGGACATGATCAGCCTGAGGGATGCGGCCTTCCTGGTCCAGGGGCTGGCGGCCGATCCGAAGGATCCGACCCTCCAGCGGCAGGCCCGCTGGTTCCATAACCTGTACGAGACGCTTTCAGAGCCTTTCGTGGATTACGAAGGCAACGTGTACGTCTTCCGGACGATCGCGGTCGAGCCGAAGCAGCCACCGGCCAGCATGGCGGAGGTCAAGGACCGGCTTCGAGCCGATCTTCGTGCCCAGCGCGGGGCCCAAGAGGCCGCGAAACTGGCCGAGCAACTGCTGGAGCGAGCCAAGCAGGTCGGCCTCGAGGAAGCGGTGAAGCAAATGCCCGAACTTGCTCAGAAGCTCGGCACCACGCCGGTGGTTACGCCTGAACCGTTCGCCCGTCACCAGGCACAGTTTGGCCGGTCGGTGCCGACGCGCGTGCAGGAGATTGGCTTTGATCCCAAGGGCGAGTTTGTCGAGACGGTCTTCTCCATGGCCGGCAAGACCACGACTCAGCCTACGAAGGTGGCCCTTTATCCCTTGGAGAGCCAGCAGCGCTACGTGGTCGTGGAACTCGTGGACATTCTGCCCGTCACCCAGGCTGAGTATGAAGCCGAGCGTGAGCGCGCGGAACAAATGCTGAGCTTTGGAAACCGGTCACAATTCGCGATGAACTGGTTCAGCCCCGAGAACATCCGGGCGCGGGTGGGCTGGAAGCCCGCCCATCCGGAGTTGGACGAGCAGAAAACGGAGAAGGCCGGCGTTTGAGCCGCGCACGCGCATCCTGGGTTGCTCCGCGTGAATCCTGAATCGCTTCACGTGCATCCTGATTTCGGATCACATGAGGGCTGACTTCGCGCGTGCGAAAACGTAAGCAGGACGCAAAGGCAAGCAGGATGCGACAGTCACAAAGCGAATAGCCCCGGCAGCCACAAAACGAATAGTTCCGGCAGTCGCAAGGCGAATAGCTCTCCGACAGTCGCAAAACGAATACCCCCAGCAATCACAAAACGAAGAGCCCCGGCGGCACCGCAATCTCGGCGCCGCCGGGGCTTTTATCTTGACCCCGCCGGGGCTTTTATCTCTGCCCCACCGAGGCTTATATCTCCGCCCCACCGGGGCTCCTATCTTGACCCCACCGGGGCTTTCTCACCATCCCCACGTTGTCCCCCTGATTATCCCCCTGACCATCCCCGCGCGCTCACTTTCCCACTTTCCCACCTTCCCACTTTCTCACGTTCCCACTCCGGCTTACCCCACCCGCGAAGTCACACCTCGTCCGGCCGGCCGATCCAGGGCGTGTCAACCGGCGCGTAGTCGAGAATTTCATTCTCCTGGAAGTAGAGGGCGATCTCGGTGGCGGCGGATTCGGGTGAGTCGCTGCCGTGGATCAGGTTGAAGGTCTTGCTGGAGCCGAAATCTCCGCGAATGGTGCCGGGTTCGGCCTCGAAGCCGAAGGTTTTGCCCATCAGCTTGCGGGCGATGGCAATGGCGTTGCGTCCGGCCACCACCATGACTACCACCGGGCCGGAGGTGATGTACTGGATCAACCCGGGGTAGAAGGGCTTGCCCTTGTGGGGGGCGTAATGCCGTTCGGCCAGGTCAGGGGTAATCTGGATGAGCTTCATGGCCGCGATGGTCAGGCCTTTGTCTTCGAAACGCTGAATGATCCGCCCGATGAGGCGACGATGGACACAGTCGGGTTTCAGGATAATAAGAGTCCGCTCCACAGTAGTTCTCCTTTGTTCTCAGTGTGGCAGGTCGCGGGATTATACTGGACCGCGCGAAAGTGTGAAGGCGGGTTTGACGCAAGTTGGTGGCCAGAATAGACTAGTCGTAGACCAGTCCGTTAGGTGGAGAAGCAGGATGGCGAGTATCGAGCACACCAACGTGATCGGCGCTTACGATGCCAAGGCCCACTTCTCTGAACTGCTCGATCGGGTGGCGAAGGGCGAGGAACTGACCATCACCCGCCATGGCACGCCGGTAGCGAAACTGGTGCCCCTCCAACGGGCCGCCTCGGCGGAGCAGCGCAGGGCGTCTATTCGCCGGTGGCGCGAGATGGCCAGGGGAATTACGCTGGGGGGGCTGAAGATCCGGGATCTTATCAACGAGGGCCGTCCGTGAGCGCCAGTTTCGTGATCGATGCGTCTGTGGCCATGGCCTGGTGTTTTCTGGAAGAGGCCACCCCGGCCACCAGCGAACTGCTCGACAGGATGGAAACAGAAACGGCAGCGGTACCCGCCTGGTGGTTTCTGGAGGTTACCAACGTCCTGGCCCTGGCGGAACGAAGGGGACGAATCACTCCCGCCCAGGTAGCAGGGTTCATCGCGCTGGTTGAGGACTTCGGATTGGAGGTGGACGATCAGGCGCCGGCCCGGGCGTTCACTCATCTGCTTCCGCTGTGCCGCAGCCACGGCCTGACCAGTTATGATGCCGTGTACCTGGATCTGGCCCTGCGCCGGGGACTCCCGCTGGCATCGCTTGATGAGGAGCTTCGCGCAGCGGCGGAGGCGTGCGGCGTCAAGCTGCTGGCTATCTGAGCGCGTTGTGGCGGTTGGCTAAGCCCATTGTAGCGGCTGGCAAAGCGCATTGTAGCGGCCGGGCTCCGTACCGGCCGTTTTTCGCTAAACGGACGGTACGGAGCCCGGCCGCTACGTTTCGACTGATCTGACCGGCGTCGCACTGCTCATGCATTTCGTGCGGCGGCGACCACGGCCCGCAGGTTCTCCGCCGGCACCGCATCCGGGTCGAAGGTGCAGCCGGCGGCGATGATGATCGGGCGGTTGCCGGCCTGGCGCAAGGCGTCGCGCACCTCGTTCGCACAATCCTCCGGCGTGCCTTTCGGAAGCGTATTCAGGTTGTCCCCCCCGCCCGCGATGACCGGCTTCAACCAGTCGCGCACGTCCGCAATGGCAGGCCCGGCCGCCCGGTCAGCCCAGTTGATCACCTGGACGGGATAGTCATTGAATGCCTTCAGGTCGTTCGGCCGCCCGCAGACGTGCAGGACGTTGAACTTCCCGTTCGCCACGGCCTTCAGGATCTTCAAATCGGTTGGCCGGACCATCTCTGCGTACACGCCGGCCCCGTTCTCCGGGCGGTCGACCCAGTCGTCGCGGACGGACAGGAAGATGCCGTCTGCTCCGGCCTCCAGGCACGCAGCGGCGAAGGCGGCCAGTGTGTCACTTACCGCATCCAGGGCGGCCTTGAACGCGGCGCGGTCCTCTTTGAGCAACCGGGTGAGCGCGTCGTCGCGCTCGTCCATCCCATCCAGGCGGGGCGGACCGTGCTTGTCGCTGGGGGACGCGGTGAATCGCCGAAGGACCGTCCACGCGTTGAACAGCGTCGTGCACATCAGCACGTCGGGGCCGAGTCGCTGCCGGAGCCCGCGCAACACCTCGAGCTGCCCGCTGAACCCGCCGGCATCGCCGGGCAGCGGACGGATCTTGCGCAGATCCTCCACGCTGCGAAGCACGTCCACCTGCCCGCGCGGGTAGAGGTGGTCGTTCATCACCTTGAGGAAATCGAGATCGTAAGTTTCCAGGAACCGCACGTGCGCCTCGATGGCCGGCGCTCCACTGGCCTGTGCGGGCGGAAAGTGATGCCAGAAACAGACCGGCGGATGATCCGGGCGGCGCCCAGCCAAAACCGCTTCAACTCGTTCGCGATGCGTCATAATGGAAACTTTAGCAGGTAAATGACCAATTACCAAGAGCTAATGACCAATGACCAAGAACCAAGGACAATCGCCCCCGACGGTTGACAGCCATTTATTGAGAATTCGGATTTGGTCATTGATTGGGCATTGGGATTTGGACATTGGTCATTCCAGCAAGAGGCAACCAACCATTTGACGGGCTTCGTCCCGCCGATTACCCTTCTCCTCACCAGTGCAGCATTGACAAGGGGTTGCGATTTTATTCGAAAGGGTAAGACGACCATGATTCCGGCCGAGTCCGGCGACCTGCTGGCTACTTTGGAAAACGCGTTCGACTTTGCACAGCGGCAGGTTCGCCGGCTGATTGAGAAGTACCCTGACTATTTCCCCATCTACACCGTGGGCGGAAAGTGGCATCACAGCGGCGAGAGGTGGACCAACTGGTGCGAGGGGTTCCTGCCCGGGATGATGTGGATCTTCTTCGAGGAGACCGGCGACTCTTTCTGGCGCGAACAGGCCGAACACTACAGCCGGCTGGTGGAGCCCCGGAAAGACGACCGGACCGTCCACGACCTCGGCTTCCTCTTCTACCACGGCACTTACCGGCGCTGGTACGACGCGACCGTTCGCGAAGGTTTGGCCGACCCCACCATCCGCGAGGTCGTCTTCCACGCCGGCCGGACCCTGGCCAAACGCTTCAAGGAGAAGGGCGCCTACCTGCGGTCTTTCGTGGCGGATGAATCTCTTTTCATCGACATCATGATGAATGTCCCGGTCATCCTCTACACGGCCATCGAGACCAACGATGATGTCTTGATGGATATCGCCAGCCGGCACTGCGCCACGTCCCGACGGTATCTCGTCAGGGGGGATGGCTCGACGGCTCACGAAGCGCTCTTCGACACGCAGACAGGCGAATGCCTCCGGCAGACGACCCACCAGGGATATAGAGGAGATTCCTGCTGGTCGCGGGGGCTGGCGTGGGCCCTGTACGGTTTTGCTACCTGCGGGCGGCTGTTGAATTTCCGGCCATGGCTGGAAACGTCGCAGAGCTGTGCCCAGTACCTGCTCGAAAAACTGGCCGGCGACCCGGTGCCGCCGTGGGATTTTGACGCGCCGGAAGAATCGCGGGCCCAGAAGGATAGCTCGGCCGGGGCCATCGCGGCTGCGGGGCTGTTCGAGCTGTCCGACGCGGTGGTCCTGGTGGGAACGGACCAGGCCCGGCAACGGCGATACTTGCGCGATTCGGCCCTGCGGATTTTGGCTGCGCTGTGCGAGCCGGAGTACCTCGCGACGCAGGACGCGGACTGGGAAGGAATTCTCAAGCACGGCGTCTACCATATTCACAAGGGTCTGGGCGTGGACGAGTCGGTTATGTGGGGTGAATTCTTTTTCGTGGATGCCCTGCAACGGGCCATACGCCATTTGCGCTCCGCCCGATAAGGCAGGCGGGGCCTGACCTGCCGGCAAGCCGCCTCATGCGGCTGTAAGACTTGAAACTTTGGGCTCGAAAAGACAGTAGTACAAATGCGGGGAGAAGCTGCGCCCGGAGTGGTCGAGCGGTCAAGCCGGGCCGGCCCCTTGCCGCCGGTGAAAGTCGTTGAGTCTGGCAGGATCTGAATTTAGAATGATGGTGTTTTGTAAAGTGGCTCGTGTCCGTGATCATCGTGTGGCTGTACGAAAGGCCACCGGTCACCCTCGAGAGTCCTCAGGGGCTAACATCGCCGCAGCTCAAAAGCAAGGGTGAGGATATGCCCAGGGCATGGCGCTTGGCGTGGGTGGGGTTAATCGTACTGGAACTGGCGGCCGGGGCGGCCCAGGCGGTCCACCTGAGAGGGCAGATCGTACGGGTCGGATATGTGGGCAGCAGCCGGCAGGGCCAGGGCGACACCACCGGCGCCGACCACTTCCGAATTGGATTTTACACCCCCATCCTGGTCGAACTCACCAATGACGATGCGGATACTTTCACCGGGGTTATTGAGGCCCGGCAAATCGACCGGGACGGCGATGAGGTTGTGGCCCGGCTTCAGGTCATGGTCAGCGGCACCCGGCGGTATTATCTGTACGTGCCGGCCGGCGAAGCGGAGGGCGGCGATCGATTCGCTGTGCGCGTCCTGGGGGGGGAAGACGGCGAAGAGGGGTTGGCCCGTCTCTTTGACGATGCCAATCAGCCGGTGCGCGAACTCGTTCCCGCCTCGGATCCCGTCCCCATCGAGCCCGAGTCGCGGGTGATTCTCGATATTAGCGACGTCAACAGCCTGCGCGAACTGGTTGACAATACCAGGCTGAACCGCCCGGTGACGGTCCTGCGCGTATCCGCGCGGGACCTGCCCACCGACCCGGTCGGCCTGGAGATGGTCGATACCGTCATCTGGGACGGGGGCGACCTGGAGAGTTTTCGAGACCCCGGCCAGCGTGAGGCGCTGCTGGAATGGACACGGCGGGGCGGCCGACTGGTCATCGGTGTGAGCCGTAACTGGCAGCAGCTTGACCGGAGCAAATTCGGCGAAGCGTTGCCGGCCAGGCTGACCGGCACGGCCTCGATGTCCATACTGGATTCAAAGTGGGTCAGCGGCTTCGCGCCTGAGTTCAAACCGCCGCTGACCTACTGCCCGGTGCCGTTGCGCTCGCTCGCCGAAGATGCCCTGCCGCTTATTCCCGGAATAGACACGGAGAGTCCACCTACCCCCGGCGACTTGGTGCTGGCAGCCCGGCGTCCGTTCGGACGCGGTGACGTCGTCCTCGTGACCGCGGAACTCCGCGAACTGCTGGATCCCAAACGCGGCAGCAATCTGGTTCCCGGTATCCTGCTTTCCCGCCTGGTTGGGCTGAGATCGGAGGAAGCCGGCGACGATGACACCGGCTACCCGCGCGAGGATTTGTTCCAGTATTTTGAGCAGCAGACCGGCTTCCAGGTCACCACCCAGTTTTATCTGCTCTTTGCGTTCGTGTTCGTGGTGGGTTACGTGCTCCTGGCCACAGGCGGAACCTGGCTGTGGCTCAAGAAGCGCGGCCTGGTTCATTACGCGTGGACCGGTTTCGCCCTGGTGGCCGCGGTGGCCAGTGGAGTCAGTCTGGTGGCCGTGCACCTCGTACGCGGCGTTGGCTACCGCGTCCAGGAACTGGCCATTGTGGACGCCCAGGCGGGTTCGCCCGAAGCGACTGCCATCAGCTACTTCGGTCTCAAGACGCCCACGCACACGTCGCTCGATCTGCGCATCGCATCGCGGGGGCGCCCGGTCGAGGATACCCCGGATGGCACTACCTGCCTCCGGCCCTTGCCGGTGAGCAACAACCCGATGGCCATGAGCGGCTCGCAGTTCCGGGCCGGACAACGCTACGAGGCGGCGGCGACATTGGGTGAACTGCACGCGGTCCCCCTGCGGGCGACCCTCAAGCAGCTCGAAGGCTTCTGGCGGGGGAAGATGGACGGCCAGTTGCAGGCTTCGCTTCAACGCAGGGGTGGCGAGCTCAGCGCCGACAGTTATATCCAGAACAATCTGGGCACCGATCTTGCCAAGTGCTATCTGCTGGTTCCGACCTCCAACGCGGGCTGGCCCGACCGCAGGAACCTTTACGCTGTGCGAAGCTACTACCTGGGAGACCTGCGGAACGGCCAGAAGCTTACCTTCGCCGAGATCGAAGCGGCGCTGCGGAAAAATGCCAATTTGGGCCCGGATGACCGTCTGAAGCCGGTGTATCTTTCAGAGAACCAGGAAAGCTGGCTCCGGCGGTTCGGGGTCAGCCCTGAGATAATGTACGGCCGGGGCTCCCTGAGAGAAGAGCAAAAGCTCGACCTGGGCAAGCTGAACGAGGCATTGATCCTGGTTTCCACTTTCGACGAGATCGGGCGGAAACAACGCAAGGAAGTATCGCGATCGCAAGGTCAGCATCTTGATCGGTCGCTGGCCCTCTCCTCCCGGATGGCGATGTTGATCGGCTTCAGCGAGGATCCCGGCCCGGCCACGTTGTGCTGGCGCCCGGCAGGCGATACGTCGGCCAGGTGGCGGCCCGTGTTGTCGGAGCCTGGTCGGAAAGTCATGTACCGATTCGCGATACCGATCAGACCGTGGTGAAAGCGTGATTATCGAGACCATCAACCTGACGAAACGTTACGGCGATCTGGTGGCCCTGAACAACCTCCACCTCAATATCGAGGAGGGCGAGTGTTTCGGGTACATCGGCCCCAACGGCGCGGGCAAAACGACGACCATCAAGATCCTCGCCACCCTGCTCCAGCCCACTTGGGGCGAGGCGCGCATCTGCGGGTACGTCATCGGCTATCAATCGCGCAAGATCCGGCCGCTCATCGGCTACGTGCCGGATTTCTTCGGCGCGTATCAGGACATGGTCGTCTCCGAATACCTCGAGTTCTTCGCCTCCGCCTACGGTATTACCGGTCAGCAGCGAACCCGCATTGTCGGCGACGTGCTCAGCCTCACCGACCTGACCTACAAGCAGGATGCCCTGGTGGATTCGCTTTCCCGCGGCATGAAACAGCGGCTTTCCATCGCCCGCGTTCTGCTGCACGATCCCAAGGTGCTGCTGCTGGATGAGCCGGCCAGTGGCCTGGACCCCCGGGCCCGCATCGAAATCCGCGAGCTGCTCAAGGAGCTGCACCGGATGGGCAAGACCATCGTCATCAGTTCGCACATTCTGCCCGAGCTGGCCGACCTGTGCTCTACGGTGGGCATCCTGGAACGCGGCGAGCTGCTTTTCCACGGCTCGGTTCGCGAGGCCACCCGCCGGGCGCGGATGGGTATCCGCCTGCAGGTTCGCGTGGCTGATAAGCTCGACCTGGCCGCCCAGGTGATCGGCCGGCTGGAGCCGGTCAAGGCGGTGCAGATGAACGACGGTCACCTGTCCGTTGAACTCAAGGAGGGAGTTAACGATTACTCGTTCCTGGCCCGGGCCCTGGTCGAAAACCGGCTGCCGCTTCAGGAGCTCAAGGAGGAGGAAGTGAACCTCGAGACGGCGTTCCTGCGACTGACCAAGGGGATTGTGCAGTGACTTATGGAGCGGGGGAGCCCGACTGATCCTGAGGTCAAGTCATCGGCCCCGTCAGGAGGCCGTGGTCTCAGGAGGCCATGACGAAGAGGTATATAATCATGAACCGGACAGGAAGACTTTGCCTCTGGGGGCTGGCGGCGCTTCTGGCATTGGCCGGGGGGGCGTCCGGGCAGCAGGGCACTCCGCCGGCTGAGGCCGACGATCCGGCCATGCAGCCGACGGAGCACGGCATCCGGCTCACGCCGGGCATAGCCCGGGCCATGGGCGATGTAGTGGCCCGGCAGGTGTTCGTCCGGCGGTATGAGCTTGACGATGCCAAGCGGGCCGAAGCCGCCGAGGCCATTGCCCGCCGGATCATGCGCATGGCCCACAAGAACGAGGAGAATGGCCAGGAGTTCGCCGAGTGGCTCTTTACAGAGATAGCCAACCAGGCCACCTCGGAGGGGCGCAGATCGCGGAGGGACCTCTTCAAGGGTCTGGGGGAGCGGTTCCTGCCGATGATGCCGGATTTTCGCGAGATGGTGAACGGTGTTCTGCAGGACGTCCGGCCCATGCTGAGCCTCAAGCAGCAGCTCAAGATGACGGCCGACATCGCCATGGCCAACCTGGCCCTCGACGCGTTTGAGAAGAACCTGCGCAGTGTGGCGAGCGGCGAGCGGCTCGATTTTGGCGGCAACCCGTTTGAAAACCCGGAGGACCGGTTCAAGAAAGATGAGACCGGCCAGACGCGCGTGCTCAAGAATGTGCGTTCTCGCGCGGAAGCCCGGTCCAACCGCCCCATAGGCGGCGAGTGGGACCAGTATGTCGAGGAGGCCAAGAAGTATTACCAACTGGACGCCTCCCAGGCGGCCGTGGCCGACTCGTTGCTGCGTGATTACAAGGAGCGGGCCAAAGTCGCCGTCGGGGGAGAGCGGGAGTGGCAGGCCAGGGTCTACCGCAATCGACTCTGGTGGGGCATCAGCATCACGCTGCCCGGACAGTGGAACCATCCGCTGCGCCTCCTGCTGGATCGCGAGGCCCAGCGTATCGACGAGCCACTTGCCGCCCTGGGCGACGAACTGAAAGAACGAATCGAAGCGATTCCCACCCAGGCCCAGCGCGAAGCCGCCGAACAGCGCATTCAACTTGCTCTCAAGGAGAAGGGCCTGCTGTTCGAGGAGCCTGCCCCGGTCTCCACCGCGCCGGACGCGACAACAGGGGGTGAGCAATGAGACGATGGAATCCCACTTGGACATGGGTCCTGGTCTTAATCGGGATGTTTGCGTTCCCGGCCCAGGGCCAGACGGCAGACCCGAGCCCAAATGGTGGCGAAGACACTTCGCCGCCCGGCGAAGAGGTCATGCGCCCCACCCGGCGTGGCCTGCGGCTCACACCCGGCCTGGCCCGGGCCATGGCTGGCGCATGGGCGCAGGAGCGGGTATGGCAGGGCATTGATCTGACCGAGGAACAGGAGCGGAAAGTCATCGAGGCCGCCGCCCGGCGCATGCTGGAGATTGGGCATCGCAACAACGGCAGCGGGGCCGCCGCGCTCGAGTACCTGATCGAGGCGATGATCGCCACTAACGGCCGGTTCAATGCCCAGATCAGCCGCGAACTTCCCGACCGGATTCAGCCGCTGGTCAAGAGCATGCGCGATTTCAACGATCATATCGTCGAGGACGTCCGCCCGGTGCTCAACGAGCAGCAGATGGAGCAGTTCAAGGCCCGGATCGAGATCGAGAAGCGGAAAGTCGATCGCTTCGAGCGCCGGCTGCAGAACTGGCGCGAAGGGCGGTACCAGGAAGGCGAGAATCCGTTTGACGAGTTCAGTGTCGAAGAGCAGATTCCAGGCGAGCCCAAGCTCGATCCCCGTCTGCGCGATGCCCGGCGGCAGGCCCAATGGCAGATGCGGCAGATTGGCAGTTGGGAGTGGGACCGTTTCCTGGCCGGCGCCGCGATCCTGTTCAAGTTTGACGACGCCCAGACAGCCGCGGGAGAAGCCCTGCTGGCGGAATACCGCAAGAAGGCGGATGTCATCCAGACGCCCGAGTGGAAGGCCCGCGTTCAGAAAAACCGGATGCTGAGCCACCTCCAGTGGCAGCTTGGCGATGTTGCCGTTGGGCCGTGGCGCTACCGCCTGGACAAGGAATACGCGGAGCTCACTCGCCCGCTGAAGGAGCTGACCGATCAGTTCTACAGCGGAGTGCTGGCCATCGCTACCCCGCAACAGCGGGCCGAGGCGATCGACGAGGTGCGCCGCGTGGCGACGCAGCACGGCCTGGTCGTCGAGGAGATGGACATCGGGATGCTCCAGGCCCTGGTTCAACCGGCAGCCCAGCCGGCGTCTGGAGGGTAGATTCGCCATCGCTTTCTCTGTCCGGGCTTGCGAGATATGGCGAAATGCGGGAGCAAGAATGAATTCCATCGCGAGAGACATCGGCCTGGCCCTCTGGCGACTCCTGCCGGCCAACCCCATCGTGCTGCGCGTGGTGCACGTAGGCAGCAAGCGGATCCAGCACCTCTGGGCGCGCGTGGGCTACCTGCTCATTTTGCTGGGTGTCATGATGGCCATGTACCTGTTCTCCAACCAGGGCGGGACGCTGGCCGACATGGCCAAGAGCGCGACCAACGTGTTCGCCTACATCGCCATCCTCCAGCTTGCCATGATCTGCCTGTTGGCCCCGGTGTTCACCGCGGGGGCCATTTCCCAGGAGAAGGACGCCGAAACCTTCAACGTTCTGCTTACCACGCCGTTGACCAATGCCCAGATCGTCCTGGGATCGCTGATGAGCCGGCTCTTTTTCGTGCTGGCCCTGCTGCTGGCGGGTCTGCCGATCTTCTGCATTACCATGCTCTACGGCGGCGTGACTACCAGGCAGGTTTTCCTCAGCCTGGGCATTGCCGCCGCCACCGCGCTGACCACCGGCGCGCTGGCCATTCTCATCAGCGTCGTGCGCGTGGGGACGCGCAATACCATCTTTTCCTTCTACCTGGGGAACGCGTTCTTTCTCATTACCGGGCTGGCCCTGGGGAGCTGGCCGCAAACCTTTGTGCCCGAGTCGGCCAACCCGGCCACGCCGGGCGAAGGCATGAGCTGGCTGGCCCTTATCCACCCGTTCCTGGCCCTTGACGTGGCCCTGCACTGGACGGCCGCCCCCGACCAGGCCAGCGTCGCCCACTATGCCTGGCCGCTCAACCGGATGCTGCCGGCTCCGCACGTGGCCTACATGACCATCATGTTCGCGGTGTCCACGCTGATGGTCATCCTGGCCACCTTCTTCGTCCGGCGCGGTGTCAAGCAGGGCGAGGTGGGCGTGTTCGCGCGGCTTTTTTCGAGATGGTCGCTCAAATCCAGGGAAGGGGAGCGGCGCCGGCGGGCCCGACGGGTGTGGTCCAACCCGGTCGCCTGGCGCGAGGCGGTCACCCGGGCCAACGCGGCCAGCAGCAGCCTGGTCCGCTATGGTTATATCGGCGTAGGCGTTGTCGCCGCGCTGCTTTATGTGATCGCGTTGAAGACCGGTCAGTTCCCGACCCGCGGGGAGGCCCTCGACTGGCTGGTGGGCATTGTCATGCTGGAGTTTGGGACGGTGGTACTCATGGCCGCCAACACCGCCGCCACGGCCATCACTCGCGAACGCGAGGCCGGCACCATGGAACTGCTGCTGACCACGCCGTTGACCAGTAAATATATCATCTGGGGCAAGTTGCGTGGCCTGGTCAGCTTCGCGCTGCCGCTCATGGCGGTTCCGTCGCTGACCGTGCTGGTCGTGGCCTTCCTCGAATGGCTCAGTCCCCAGTTTCCAGCCACGGCCGGAACCCTTCAACAGCCGGTGGTTTCGCTGGCTTCAGCCATTCTGCTGATCCCGTTGCTGGCCGTGTACGCCGCGTTTACCTGTCTGCTGGGTTTGCACATTTCGCTCAAGAGCCGCCGGTCGGTGCAGGCCGTCCTGGCCAGTGTGGGCATTTTGGTGGTGATCGGCTTCGGGCTGTCGCTTTGCGCGCTGGCCAGCGCAGGCAGCGCCCCGCAACTGGGCGCGATGATGATCCCACTCACATTCGTGACCGCGATCTGGTATGTGCTGACCCCGGACGCTTTGACCCGCACCGGCGGTCTGGGGTCCGTTGTCACCGTCCAGGACATCCAGGTTTTGATGGTGTTTGGCACGGTCGTGGCCCTGGGCCTCTACGGCGCGATCGTAGCGGGCACCTATCGCTCGATGGTCACCAATTTCGATATGATCGTGAGGAAGCAGTCGATGTAGGTGAAGGTCAGTTGTCAGTTGTTTGTGGGCAGTTGTATGAACGCCATCGGTGTTTCGTGTTCAGCGGCCTTCGGGACGGGCAACCTGCTACTGACCAAAGGACCAAAAGCCCAACTACTGACAACTGACCACTGACAACTGACTCCTATTGCACAAACCTCCCGTGCTCGGCCACCAGCCGTTCTTTGCGGGCCAGCTCCCAGTCCGCATCCACCATCATTTCGACCAGCCCGTGGAAATCGACGCGTGGCTTCCATCCGAGCGCCTGCCGGGCCTTGGAGGCGTCGCCCTGGAGCAGGTCCACCTCGGCCGGCCGGAGATAACGCGGATCGCAGTCCACGTACTCCCGCCAGTCGAGCCCGACGCGCTGGAAGGTCAGTTCGAGGAATTCACGCACCGAGTGGCTCTCGCCGGTGGCGATCACGTAGTCGTCCGGCGTGTCCTGCTGAAGCATCAGCCACATGGCCTCCACGTAATCGCCTGCGAAACCCCAGTCGCGCCGGGCGTCCAGGTTCCCGAGGTGAAGGCGCTTCTGCAGGCCCTCGCGGATGCGGGTTGCGGCCCGGGTGATCTTGCGGGTGACGAACGTCTCGCCCCGGCGGGGGGATTCGTGATTGAACAGGATGCCATTGCAGGCGAACATGCCGTAGCTTTCGCGGTAGTTGACGGTCTGCCAGAAGCTGTAGACCTTGGCGCAGCCGTAGGGGCTGCGCGGGTGGAAGGGGGTCTTTTCGGTCTGTGGCGTTTCGACGACCTTGCCGTACATCTCGCTGGACGACGCCTGGTAGAAGCGGGCCGGGACGCCGGTGTCGCGCAGGGCCTCCAGCAGCCGAACGGTGCCCACCGCATCCACCTGGGCGGTATAGACCGGCTGGTCGAAGCTGACGCGGACGTGCGACTGGGCCGCGAGGTTGTAAACCTCGTCGGGGACGACCCGGGTGAGCACCTCGCGCAGTCCGGCCCCGTCGGTGAGATCGCCGTAGTGCAGGAAGAGGCGGCTATCCGGGTCGTGCGGGTCTTTATACAGGTGGTCGATGCGCTGCGTGTTGAAGCTGCTGGACCGCCGGATGATGCCGTGCACCTCGTAACCTTTGGCCAGCAGGAACTCGGTCAGATAGCTGCCGTCCTGGCCGGTGATGCCGGTGATCAACGCTTTTCGAGGCATGGCAATCCTTTCGAGTGGCACTGGGGCTCATTGAGCAGCGGCCGGCCTGATGACTTTTGAGAAACTAAACCGGCAATGGTGGGCAAGCTTGGCTGAAGCCGGCTCCTCTGTCGCCATTGCCGAATTAGAGAATCAAATGTCATAAACGCCCTTCTCCCTGGCCCGGGCCTTGAGGTCGTTCATTGCCCGGTTAGAAAATCAAACGTCATAAGGCCGGTCGTTCAGGTCGCTGGTATGCCAACGACCGGCCGGTGTGTCACCGCCGCGTCGGTCGTGGTTCGCTGTCGGGCGCTACTCAACAGCAATGGCCCTCACGTTACCGGGCGGGGCGATCAGGAGCCAGCTTCGACGCTTCGTACCATTCAATCGTCTTGCGCAACCCTTCCTCAAACTCCGTGGTGGCGACAAAGCCGAACCGCTCGCGGGCGCGAGTGACGTCCAGGCAGCGACGGGGCTGGCCGTTGGGCTTGCTCGTGTCCCACTCGATTCGCCCCGTAAAGCCGGCAAGCCGCGCAATCAGGTTGGCGAGATCGCGAATGCTGATCTCCCGCCCGCTGCCCAAGTTCACCGGCTCGGCTTCATCATAGCACGCGGTGGCCCGGACGAGCCCCTCGGCCGCATCCTCTACATAGAGGAATTCCCGGGTCGGCGAACCGTCACCCCAGCAGACCACCCGGTCGGCGCCGGTGTCCCGAGCCTCCACGCATTTGCGGATCAGGGCGGGGATGACGTGCGACGTCTCCAGGTCGAAGTTGTCGCGCGGCCCGTACAGGTTGACCGGCAGCAGGTAGACGGCGTTCAGCCCGTACTGCTCCCGGTACGCCTGGCACATGGTGAGCAGGGCCTTCTTGGCGATTCCATACGGCGCGTTGGTCTCTTCCGGGTAGCCGTTCCAGAGATCTTCCTCGCGGAAGGGCACCGGCGTGAACTTGGGGTACGCGCAGATGGTGCCGACCTGGACGAACTTGACGATGCGGTTCCGGCGGGCCTGCTCGATCAGATGCAGGCCCATGGCCATGTTGGCGTAGAAATACCGGCCGGGGTTGGCCCGGTTCGCGCCGATGCCGCCCACTTGGGCGGCCAGATGGAGGACGACGTCGGGGCGGGCCTGCGCGTAGAGCCGCTCGACGTCGGCCTCGCGGGTCAGGTCATATTCCGCACTGCGCGGGACGATCAGCCGGTCCGGCGTCACGCCTCGCTGCCGGAGTTTCTCGCAGACGAAAGAGCCCAGGAAGCCGGCGCCGCCGGTGACAACGAAGCGATGTCGTTCGAAGTTGACGGAGTGGGTCGTGGGCATAGCTCACCCCCGCGTGAACAGGCAATGACGAATGTCGAAGCCCGAATGACGAAGGAATGACGAATGACGAAATCCGAATGAAGCGGGTGGCCGTGATGCTTCAGATTTCGTCATTCGGACTTCGTCATTGATTCGTCATTCTGGTTTCGTCATTCGACATTAGCATCATTGGATATTAAACCGCCATCTCCGGCAACTCATATCCCTTCCGCCGCGGCCGTGACCGCAACTTGTTGGCTTCCTCGTCGCCGATGAACTCCTCGGCCTTCGGGTCCCACTTGAGCTTGCGGTTGAGCTCACGGCAGATGTTGAAGAGGTGGCAGACCGTGTTCGAGCGATGGGCCGTCTCCACGTCCGCGTTCGGCTTCTTGCGCGTGCGCATACAGTCGAAGAAGTTGCGGATGTGCTCGACCACCTCGCCGGGAATGTTGGAATCCTGCCGTTTGGGACCGCCTTTGAGCAGGTCCGGCGGGTCGCAGAAGAAATCGCCGCGGACGATCTCCACCTTACCCTTTTCGCCGATGAAGATTGCGCCCAGATCATGGAGTTCGGGCTTGCGGCGCGGGCCGTGGCATTTGAGCAGCGTGCCGTTTTCGTAGCGCATGGTGACCTTCATGAAGCCCTGGTCGTCCGGTCCGTCCGGCCAGATCTCAACCGGGCCCGTGTCATCCGTGCCCAGCACGCACTGCACCTGGTCGAGGGCATGGGTACCCCAGCCGCTCACGCCCCAGCTCATGCCACCGCCGTCGTAATCCCGCCAGCGGGACCACCCGAAGTGAAGATCGCGATGGTAGGGGCGCAGCTCGGTCTGGTTGCACCACTGGTCCCAGTCCAGGCCCGCCGGCTTGGGCTGTTCGGGCTGGGGCTTCCAGATTTCCGGAGCCAGGAAGTTGCAGGCGATCACCTCGGTGATCCTGCCGATTGCCCCTTCGCGAAGCTGCTGGCTGGCCCAGGCGTTGATGGGGATGGAACGCTGCTGGGTGCCGACCTGAAGGATGCGCTTGTAACGACGGACCGCCTGACGGAGCACCTGGCCTTCCTCGATGGTCAGCGTCAACGGCTTTTCCGCGTAGACGTCCAGTCCGGCCTGCATGGCGTGGATGACGATCAGCGCGCGGGCGTGCGTCGTAGTGGGCACGAACACCGCGTCGAGCTTTTCCTTCTCCAGCATCTCCTGGTAGTTGCCGTACTTCTTGATCTGGTCGCCTTTGGGCAGCTTGGCGGCCTTCTCATCACACCTTGGCATGAAGCAGTCGGCCAGCGCAACCACGTCGGCGTTGTCGGAGAGCTTCTCGGTAAACATGAGATGCCCCGCGCGCCCGCCGCAGCCGATGAAACCGACTTTGATCCGGTCGTTGGGCCCCAGGCGACCCGGTGCGGCCAGCACGCCGGAGGGGATGAAGTACGGAAAGGACACGCCTGCGGCCGCGGCGGCCGTCGTCTTACGCAGAAAATCACGTCGGTTCATGCGGGATTCCTCTCAATTTATCGCGAAAAGCGCCGGCCATCCCTGCCGGCGGGATGGAAACAGGCTACCCGAACGGGGGGAAAAGCACAAACCAGCCGCTGGCCGGGGTGTGGTGAATGCCGTCTGGCACGGGCGTTTCGCCGGTGCAGGGGGGCGGGCATCTTGCCCACCTTTGTGGATTCGAACGGAGGGCGGGCATCCCGCCCGCCTTCGTGGATCCAAGCAGGGACACGTGCGTTTTATCCAGGAAACGGGCAGAACGGGAAACGGCCGGTACAGAGCCCGGCCGCTTCACGAGGAACGGCCGGTACAGAGCCCGGCCGCTACAGGTGGTGCGCCCCCGACGTGCCGCGAGATCACGCACGGCCATTTATCATCCGTTCCCCCAGAACATGCCCGCCAGTCGCTCCCATACCGCCCGTCCCGAATGGCGTTCGTCGATCACCACCACGATGGTGATGATCTGGTAGGCAAACGTGAGCCCCCAGGCCAGCCCCGCGCTGATCGGACTGTCAACCAAGCGCAGTCGCCGCAGGCCCCGGTACAACGCCGAACCGGCCGCCGCCTGCCGCGCCCAGAACTGCGACCACATTCGCCATACGGCCAGCCCGATCCCCTGTGAGAGGCCCCAGGCTATGTGCGCCGGCCGGACGCCATGCCATGCGCCGCAGATGACGAACGTGGCCACGTAGTTGAAATAGACATGTCGTCGGTTGCCGCCCAAGGGGATGTAGATGTAATCCCTCAGCCAGCTTCCCAGCGTGAGATGCCAGCGCCGCCAGAACTCCGCTATACTCCGCGACGCCCACGGATAGTTGAAGTTCTCCGGCACGGCAAAGCCCATCACCCGCCCGGTGCCGATGGCCAGGTCCGTGTATCCGCTGATCCACAGGTAGATGGAGGCCGCCGGCATGAACAGGGCCAGCAGAAACTCGCCGTCGGAGAAGGTTCCTTTCGCCCCTGGGTAGTCGTACAACACGTTGAGCGGCAGCCGGTCCAGCAACGCCCCCATAATCCCCAGCCGGACGAGGCCCACCGCGATCCGTCCCAGGCCGGCCCCGAGCCCCCGGCGGGATGTCGGATTCGAGTGCAACTGTTCCGCAAAATCGTTGAACCGATACAACGGCCCCATCCGCAGGGTCGGGGCGAAGAGCAGGTAGGCGAAAAAATCGCTCGCCCGCGGCACTTCCAGCTTGCCCTGGGCCACGTCCACCAGCACGTGCCAGATGCGCAGGAAGGTGTACGCGATCCCCGCCCAGTGCAGGTAAAAGTACATCGGCTCTTCCAGCGGTGGCACGTCCACCCGGGGGAGCCACGGCAACCGCCGGTACACGATGAGCCCGGCAAAGCCGACCACCAGCAGTCCCAACCCAATCCTGTATTGCTTCGCCTGCCCGAACGTGCGAACCAGCAGCAGGCCCAGGCCGGCCAGACCGGCCAGTGTGACCGCATATCCCGGCCCGAGCGTCACAAAGGCCAGCAGCAGACTGCTCATCCACAAATAGGCCGCCTGCCACCGGCGGGGCGTCCACCAGAACAGCACGGCCAGAGGCAGATATGCCAGCACGCCGATCGGCCCGCGCGGCAGATCGTGGCCGTCCTGCACCAGGTGCAGCCAGCCGTCCCATCGGGCGAAGTCGATAATCAGTGCGTACGTCAAAGCTGGCCTCCATGAACGGCAGGCGCCCCATGCGGGCCACGGCCCTTGTGCCGCACGGTGTGCCGCGGGTGTTGAGCCGTGGGCCTCGTGCGGCCCTGCCGGACTCTGCCGCTGCTTGAAAACTGGCGACATGCCGGGGACGAGGGCCGTTGCCCATCTCCTCAGGCCAGCTATAATCGCGATCGGAGGCTCAAACGCAACCTCCCGGCGCTGTGGGGGGTGCAATCAAGAGCAGGAGGCATGTTGCATGACGCACACGGTGTGTTTGTTGCCTGGTGACGGAATTGGCCCGGAGGTGACCACGGCCGCCCGGCAGGTCATCGACGCCACGGGGGTCGATATCGAGTGGGTTGTCCTGCCCGCCGGGTCAACCGCCCTGGAATTTTGCGGGAGCGTCCTGCCCCAGCGAACGCTGGCGGCTATCGCCGGGCATGGTGTGGCCCTCAAGGGCCCGGTGACCACGCCTATCGGCGGCGGGCACACCAGCGTGAACGTCAGCCTGCGCAAAAAGCTCAATCTCTACGCGGCGGTCCGTCCGGTCCGGTCCATGCCCGGCATCAAGACCCGCTATGACAATGTCGAGCTGGTCATCATCCGCGAGAACACCGAGGGGCTCTATTCCGGCATCGAAAACGAGATTGTCCCCGGCGTCGTGCAAAGCCTGAAGATCGCCACCGAGCCGGCCTGCACGCGGATCGCGCGCTTCGCCTTTGACTATGCCGTCTCGCGCGGTCGGCGACGGGTCACGGTTCTGCACAAGGCCAACATCATGAAGAAGTCCGACGGCCTCTTCCTCCGCTGCGCCCGCAAGGTCTACACCGACTACGCCGGCAAGATCGAATACAACGAGCTGATCATCGACAACGGCTGCATGCAGATCATCCGTGATCCATCTCAGTTTGACGTCCTGCTGCTCGAAAACCTCTACGGTGACATCATAAGCGACCTGGCGGCCGGGCTGGTCGGCGGACTTGGCGTGGTGCCGGGGGCCAACTTCGGCGAGAGTTGCGCGGTCTTCGAGCCGGTCCACGGCTCCGCGCCCGATCTGGCCCGCAAAGGTATCGCCAACCCCCTGGCTTGTATCATGAGCGGGGTCATGATGCTCAACCATCTCGGCGAGCACGAGGCCGCCGCCCGTATCCGCGACGCCTACAACACCGTCCTCGCCCGGGGCAACCCCGAAGAGCTGACCCGCGACATCGGCGGCAAAGCCACCACCCAGCAGTTCACCGACGCGGTGATCAAGGCAATGGGGACGTGAATGTCTAATGTCTAAATCCCAATGACTAAAGAAGCCCTAAATCCTAATGACCGCTCCCGGATGATGGCGCCGCCCCTCTGGTCATTAGTGCTTAGTCATTGGTCATTCTTTAGACATTGGTCATTGGACATTAGTCATTTGAACGCAAGGGGGGCATCATGACTGATCGACTTGTCGTCGGCACCCGCGGCTCGCTTCTGGCTCGTGCCCAAACCCAGTGGGTCATGGACCGCATCGCCGCCGCCCATCCGGGGCTGGAGTTGCGGATGCAGATCATCTCGACGGCCGGTGACCGCCTCAAGGGGGCGCTGCCGGAGATCGGCGGGAAGGGCCTCTTCACCGAGGACCTTGAAAAAGCCCTGCTGGACGGCTCCATCGATATTGCGGTGCACTCCTGCAAGGATCTGCCCACCAGGCTGAGCGACGGACTGGCCCTGCTTGCCTATCCCCCGCGGGAAGACCCCCGCGATGCCTGGATCTCGGCCGACGGCAAACCCTTCGACGAATTGCCTCCCTCCAGCGTGGTGGGCACCACCAGCCTGCGCCGGCAGGCCCAGTTGCTCCTGCGCCGCCGGGATCTAACCTTCGTCCAGCTTCGCGGCAACGTGGATACCCGTATCCGCAAGGTCCACGAGGGCCAGTGCGCGGCCGCGGTTCTGGCCATGGCCGGCCTGATCCGCTCCGGCCTCGTGGCACACGTTACCCATCCGTTTGAGCCGGACGTCATGCTGCCGGCCGCCGGGCAGGGGGCCTTGGCCATCGAGGGCCGGGCCGGCGACGCGCGGGTTGCCGCGTACCTGCGGCCCCTGCACGACGAGCCGACGGGGACAGCGGTTGAATGCGAGCGGGCCGTGCTCGCGGGGCTGAATGCCGGTTGTCGGGCCCCGGTGGCGGTGCTGGCCACCGTCGGCGACGGAAATCTCCACTGCCGGGCCCTGGTCTGCGATCCTCGGGGTGAGAGGGTGGCCCGTGCCCAGGCGATCCAGCCGGTACCCGACTCCGCCGCGCTGATCAGCGACATCGTAAACCAGTTAAACGCCGGTGGCGCTGCCGACATCATCGCTCATTGTTGAACCGCCAAGACGCAAAGACGCCAAGAAGAACCGGAAAAGCGGGCGCGGCAGTGCTGCGGACGATGCCCCAGCCCGAAGCGCAAGCAGCCACTGAGCCCGAAGCGCAAGCGAGGGAGGGCGGCGAACGACCGAGCCCGAAGCGCAAGCGGGAGCAAGGGCCGCTTACGCGCGGGCGCTGCGGATCTTTGAGCGCTTCCTGGGGCCTGATCATCCGAACACTAAGATCGCTCGCGACTGGCTCGACGCCCTTCAGTCCAACCCCTGAGCCGGGGGGCGGCGGGCCGGCTGGCCTGAAGACATCTTGCCCGGCTCGCCCGGGCGCGTATCCTGTTCGTTATGTGGCGGGTACGTTGCCGGTGGGAGGGCCTCGCCTCGCACCTGCCGGGCGGGACCTTGCCCGCTCAAATCATCGCGGGATCAGGCCCCCAACCCTGGCCCGTACGACGCAAGAACCGGGAGATACGGCATGAATCGCTTCCTCATCGTTATTTCTTCCCTGTGTGGGCTGCTGATTGCCGGCTGTACTTCGATGAGCCAGGCCGGGCAGAAAGCCGTCGCCCGTCCGGGCGGGCCGACCTATGTCTGTCTGTTCACCGCCGAGCCCCCCAGGATTGACGGCAAGCTGGACGACCCCGTCTGGCAGCGCGCCCAGCCCGTACAGCTACGCTTGACCGACACCGGCGGCGCACCCCGTCAGCCGACCACCGTCCGCGCCCTCTGGGATAAGGACAATCTGTACATTGCCTTTGACTGCACCGACGACGACATCTGGGCCGACCGCACGGAGCACGACAGCCACATCTTCAAGCAGGAGGTGGTCGAGGTCTTCATCAACGAGAACTCCGACGGCCGTTCCTATGTCGAGCTGGAAGTCAGCCCGAACAACACCGTTCTGGACATGTACATCCTCAACCCCGGCGGTGGCCGGAAGAGCAAGGGCCTTTTCGACTACGAAATCGACGGCCTCAAGACCGCCGTGGTCGTGGACGGGACGCTCAGCGACGCCCCCGCCAAGGGCCCCAAAAATGACCGCCGCTGGACGGTGGAGATGGCCATTCCCTTCAACGAACTGATTCTGGCCCCCAACCATCCGCCGCGAACGGGCGATCGCATGCGTTGGAATTTGTATCGTATCGACCGGCCCGGCGAGGGTTTCGGCCCCGACGAATACAGCGCCTGGTCGCCGACCGGCAAGATCAACTACCATGTACCTGAACGGTTTGGATGGCTGGTTTTCGCCCAATAGGATAAGATCAGCCGGTGTGCCGCTGCCCGGGGAGCAGGGCGGCAACGTGTAATGATGGTGGTCTGCGAGCTGTCAACCCAGAGGCCATGATGTCTGATGCTTCCGAACTGGCTCCGATTCACAGCCTCGGCGAGGCCTATCTCTACACGCGCGTAACGCCCTGCCCGCTGTGCGGGGGACCGCTTGACTCCAATGAAGCCTGGTTTCATCACGACCCCGTTCGACGGGTGCTCGCCCTTGAGATCGCCTGCCGGCTCTGCGAGGCGCCCTTCGACAAGAGCTTCGACGCGAGCGGCGTGCCGGAGGAAGAATTTGCCATGCTGACCAGCGGGCCGCTGGCTCCGCCGTGGAATCTGCCGGCCCAGGTCCTCAACCACACCCCCGACCCCTCGCACGTGCTCGACGTTGCCGATTGGCTCACCCTGTTCACCGTGGCCTGCGAAGAAGCCCGGATAGCCGGCGATCAGGGCCTGGATCTCTGCCCGCCGGACCGGGTGGCCATCCGGCGGATGCGCCTGGTGGCCGGCGCCTGCCTCGACGAAGCCCTGAAATTCTTCGATGAGGACAATGATCTCCCCCCCGACAGCGCGTTCTTCAGCGATGCCAACCGCAACCGCTTCTGGGAACGCCCGCAACTCTTCACCCGACAATACATCACCGACCTGCGGTTCTCCCTGATGAAACAAGGATGAAGGACGGGAGGCAGGGGACAGAGGCAAGGGATACGGAGCGGTATCGAACAGACAAAGGATAAAACCGGCCAAAACAAGGGCGACGAACAAGCGATAAAGCACAAGAGGGGGGAGGCGACCGGGAACCAGCCACGCGAGACAGGAGGTCAACGAAAAAGATGGGGGAATAAAGGCGAGGAATACCAGAGCTCGACACTCCCGCACACCCGCGTCTTTGCTGCCGCAGTTCTCCGCCTTCTTGCATTCCCGCATTCCCGCTTTCTCACTTTCATCCTCATCGGTGTTCGATTCCGCTCATTGCCGTTTGAAAGGAAGTGCCTGTGGGCGATTGGATCTGGTTGGGCTATGTTCTGGTGGCTTGGACGGCCGTAACGCTGGCCCCGATCTGGCTGGGGCTGCTCCGTCCGCGGCGCCTGGCCGACGTGCCGCCGCTGCCGGAGGGTACGCGCGATGCGCCGGCCGTTTCCATCATTATCCCCGCCCGCGACGAGGAGCGGGAAATCGAATCGGCCCTGACCTCCATGCTCCGGCTCGACTATCCCAACCTTGAGCTCATCGCGGTCAACGACCGTTCGACGGACGCCACCGGCCGGATTATGGACCAGGTCGCCGCCGCCGATTCGCGCTGCCGGGTGATCCACGTCACGGATTTACCGCCCGGCTGGCTCGGCAAGAACCACGCCAACTGGCTGGGCGCCCGTATGGCCCGCGGCGAGTACCTGCTTTTCACCGATGGCGACGTCAAATTCGCCCCCACGCTCCTGAGCCGGGCCATGGCCCACATGCGCGCCCGGCGGCTGGACCACCTGACCCTCATTCCCGATCCCGGCCGTGGGTCCTTCTGGGAAGGCGTGCTCATGAGCTGGTTCATGCTCTGCTTCAGTCTGTACACGCACGCATCGCTGGCTCGGTTCCGCTGGGCCAGGTGGGCGGCGGTCGGCATTGGCGCCTTCAATCTGGTCCGCCGCGAGGCGTACGAAGCGATCGGCACGCACGAACGCCTCCGTATGGAGGTGACCGACGACGTCATACTTGGCCGCCTCATCAAGCGGCAGGGCTTGGCCCAGGATGTTCTGCTCGGTCGACCGCTGCTGCACGTACGCTGGCAGGACGGAGCCTGGGGGATCGTTCGTGGTCTGGAAAAGAACGCTTTCGCCGGGGCACGATTCTCGGTGCCCAAGGTGGTGGCGGCAGTGCTGGCGAGTATCATGGTGGCGGCCTTGCCGGTGGGCCTGTTGTTGCCCTGGCCCTGGTGGATGGTGATAGGCGTGGTGCTGATGATGCTTGTGGCCACCTACCTCTGGATCGGGGTCGAAGCCGGCTACAGCCCGCTGATTGCGATCTTCTATCCCGTGGGGACGCTGCTGTTCGGGTACGTGTTGGCCCGCTCCGCGTTCGTCGCCCTGCGGGATGGGGGGATCACCTGGCGCGGTACCTTCTATCCACTCGCCGAACTGAAGGCCGGGATGGTATGATGCCGCGGGCCAGGGCTGAAGATCCGAGAGGGTCATTGGCCTGAAGTGTTGACAAGGTGATATGAGGGTGCAGGCCATCCTGGAGAGCCATGTCTCCTTGTCTCCGTGTCTCCTTGTCGTAGTAAGAAGGAATAAAGTGCAATGAACGATGGAGAGCTATTCGAAGCCGTCAAATCCGCCGCCTTACTCCGCGGCGATTTCACCCTGCGTTCCGGCCGCAAGAGCAAATACTACCTGGACAAATATCTCTTCGAGTCGCAGCCGGCCATTCTGCGCGAGCTGGGCGAGCGTTTTGCGAAACGGGTTCTGCCGGATACGACCCGCATCGCCGGTGCGGAACTGGGCGGCGTGGCCCTGGCCGCCGCCGCATCCCTGGCCAGTGGGCTGCCCTTCGTGATCATTCGCAACGCCAGGAAAGACTACGGCACGCAGAAGATGTACGAGGGCAAGATTGAACCCGGCGACCGCATCCTGCTCGTGGAGGACATCGCCACCACCGGCGGGCAGGTGCTGGAAGCCGCCAAGGAGATTCAGGGCCTGGGGGCGACGGTTCAGAAAATCGTGGCCGTCATCGACCGCCAGGAAGGCGCCCGCGAGAATATCGAGGGGGCCGGTTTCGTCTTTGAGTCGCTGATGACGAAAGCTGACTTGGGGATTGACGAATAAACGACGAGGTCACCGGATCAGATGGAGAGATAGAGAGATGGAGCGTATGAGAGAGACTGTTTTCGCTCGTTCGTACCCCCTCTGCCCCTCTCTCTATCTCTGTCTCGCTCTATCTCTCCATCTTCTGTTGGCCGGCTGCCAAGCTCCATCGCGAACGCCGGCCGCCCCTTCCATCGACCGCATCACGCTCTTTGAGCAGTTTCTGCTCGATGACCCCGGCGACAACTGGGCCTTCCGCACCCCGGAACTCTGGCGGATCGCCCGTGAAGGCGACCGCCGCTTCCTCCAGATGGCCATTCCGCCGGAGCGTCCCATGCTCCCCGGCGTGCGCCGGCCGCAGGAATACGCCCTCTACGCCCCGTACCAGTTCCGCAGCTTCAGCCTCTCCGTTCGCGTTCGCGTAGACCGCGATCCGTCGGTGCTGCGCCGCGATGCCGTGTTCATTTTCGGCTGGCAGGACGACACGCACTTCTACTATGCCCACCTCTCCGGCCTTACCGACGAGTGGCACAACGCCCTGGTGCGCGTGGACGGCCAGACGCGCGTTTCGCTGGTTCCGCCGGCCCACCGTCCGCCGCCGACGCTGACCGACACCGACTGGCACAAGGTGGACATCCTGCGCGACGTAAATGCCGGTACCATCGAAGTCTACGTGGATGCGTACGATGAGAGTGCCAAACCCGTCTTCCGCGTCACGGATCGAACTTACGAGTGGGGCCACATCGGCCTGGGCTCCTTCGACGACCACGCCAGCTTCGCGAGCGTGAAGATCGAAGGCGAAGTCCGCCGCGCCGGACGCCCGCAAATCGGTACGCCCCCGGCATGATCGCCAAATGACCGTGCGCTATGGCGAAACAGCACAGCGCACGAAATGGTGCGCCATGGTATATGTGTGCCACGGCTCTTGAGCCTTGCATGGATGGCGGGTGGCCTGCTTTTTATGACGTTTGCTGATCTGGTTGGGCAATTCAAGCTCTGACCCGAATGCGGCGCGGCGGTGCCGGGGCGAGGTTCTGCCAACGCTGGTGACGGGATATACTGAGGCCATGATCTGGCTCTTGCGAGCTATCGTCCTGGCGATTGGGGGGACTTTTCTCGGTTTGATGCTGCTTCTTCTGGTGCCTGTCGCCTTTTACTTCACGAGGCCCGCGCAGAGACTCCCAACTCCGAATCAAATTCCCGAGGTCGTTCGATTTCCTTCAACGGAGGAAACCCAAAAGGCCTGGGAGGATGTGTGGCGGAAGCTGCGCCGTCTGCATTTAATCATATTCTTCTGCGCGGGCCCGCCCGTGTTCCTGGCGGTAATGGTAGTCAGCGGCAGCGGCTGGGCGTTGCTCGAAGCGTCCTGCATCGGGCCCCAGCCCTTCCTGAGCCATCTTCTCAAGCCCGTCACCTTGATCCTGAGCTCCTTGGCCGGCCGACAGGTCATCGTCTGGTCCCTGAATCGTCGGGCGACCTTTCTCCTGCGCGAGCATCTGGTCAGGATCGGACAGGCAATCTGCGTCCCCTGTGGTTACGACCTCACCGGTAACGTGTCGGGCGTCTGTCCCGAGTGCGGCTCACCAACCACAATCCGGTGAAGCAGGATGCCAGCACGGCGCAAAGCAGCCGCGTCCCCGTTCTGATCCCCGTGATTCTTGTTTTCTCGGTGATCTCTGCGGCCTCAGCGCCCTCTGCGCTTAATGCCGCGTCCCCGCTCACAAGCGCGGCACCCGATCAGAGCACCCCGTATTCCTTCAGCGCCGCCACCAGCTTCTCCCGGTTCGCAGGCTGCATCCGGCACATCGGCAGTCGGAATTCTTCCGTACACATCCCCAGCATGGCCATGGCTGTCTTGATCGGAATGGGGTTTGTCTCCAGCGACAGCAGGCCCTTGGCCAACTTGAACATTTTGAGGTGCCATTTGCGGGCGACGTCCCACTGTCCGTTCAGCGCGGCATCGGTCATGGCCTTCACGTCCTTGGGGACGATATTGGCCAGTACACTGATGACGCCCACGCCGCCGACCGCCATCAGCGGCAAGGTCATCGAATCATCGCCACTGATGACGCTGATGTCGCTGCGCGTGAGCAGTTCGCTGGCCCCGTCCATCGAACCGGTCGCGTGTTTCACGGCGACGATGTTCGGGCAGGCCTCGCGCAGCCGTACGATCGTATCGACGCTGATCTCCACACCGCACCGGCCGGGGATGTTATAGAGCACGTGCGGGAAGTCCACGGCATCGGCGATGGCCTTGAAGTGCTGAAACAGCCCCTCCTGCGTCGGCTTGTTGTAGTAGGGGGCGACCAGCAGCGATCCGCTGGCCCCGTTCTCGCGGGCGTGGCGGGTCATGAAAATGGCCTCGTCGGTCGAGTTCGACCCCGTACCCCCCAGCACCGGCACGCGCCCTTTGGCCCGCCGGACCACCGCTGCAATGACCTGGTTGTTTTCCTCATGGGTCAGCGTCGGGCTCTCGCCGGTGGTGCCGGCCGGCACCAGAACGTCCGTTCCGGCTTCAATATGAAAATCCACCAGCGCGTCCAGCGCCTTGTAATCTACCTGCCCATCCTTGAATGGCGTAACCAACGCCACCATGCTGCCTTTGAACACTGAATAGCTCCATGTAAATACCGGAAACCCGCCCCCAGCCCCCATGCTCCAGACCTATCTGGATGGCCGTGCGCCCGGATGCGGTATTTTAAGGAGCCCCCGGCCAGACTCAACCCACCCCGGCGAAAGCAATTTTTGAAGGCGTGTTGGTTCCAGTACCCCGTTTCGCGGCAGATCAGCCGTGCCTCCAGCCCAGCAGAGCCAGCCGGTATCGGGGGGCGGGCATCCTGCCCGCCTCATAGGCCCAAGCACGAAGCGCCCGACGGGAAAGAGTGATAGTTCCGTATTTTCCGCGCAACCGGGAAGAGCTCACGAATGAGGCTGCGAGGCCGGTTGGCTCGCCGCAGGCCCAGTCGCGGGTACCGTCGCCGGTGCTGAAGCAGGAAGGGTCGCTGGTGCTGTGGCGGGCGCTGACGTCGGCAGCGTCGTGGGCATCGCCGGCCGGGTGCCGATGGGAGGGGCGACCGGCACCTGTTCCGGCGGCACCGCTTCCATCAGCACCAGCCGGGTATCGAAAGTCTTCGGCATCCGCCACACGATGCGTTCATATCCCGCCGCGTAGGCGTACAACGCGCTGACCAGTTGCCGTTGCGCGTCCGCCAGTTCAGGCTCGCGGGTCGGGTTCAATTCCTGACGTCGCCAGGTGGAATACTGGTAAAAGTTCTTCAGCCCCATGGTCTGCAGCAGGTCCTGTGCCGGCCGGACCGTTCGCAGTACCTCGGTCGAGGCCAGGTTGAACCCGCGTCGAAGCTGGCTGGCCGTTAACGTCAACGTGCTTCCCGGCCCGGCATCGCTCCCGTCCAGGTGCAGTTTGACGCCCCGAGCCGGCGGGTTGGCAACCCGGAGCACAAATCGACACAGGTTGGCCGCTTCCCCTTCCGGCTGGAGGGCGCCCGTTTTTCCCCCGGGCATCGGCCAGGGCAGCGGCAAGCCCTGGAGCAGCAGAATGCGCTGCCCACCCGCATCGATCTGCCCGGGTAAGGAACGCGACGGCCCCAGGTGGCTCTTCACGAGTGCCCCCGGGCGGTTCCAATGCATCTCAATGGTTACCTCGATGGGTTGCGCGCCCCAGGCCCGCAGCAGTTCCGCCGCGATTAACGTGTGGCCCTGCGGCGGCGGTAAACGTCCGTCCGACCACGGTCCCGTTGCCGGCCGTGCTGTCGGCCCCATCTTCTGGGAAGCTGCATACCAGTCCACAAACCCCATGCCGGCTTCGGTGGCCGTCGCGCGGACCACCTCCGCGTATCGGGCCAGCGTGGCGTTGTAGCTGATCCCGCGAAGATTCACGATGGTCGGCTGTCCCCCGCGCGTGATCCGCGCTGCCTGCCCCAGGTCTTCCCGAACTGCCGGCGGCGAAATCAACCACACCCGGGCGCCGGCCTCCTCGATTCGCCGGACCAATGTCCCCAGGTCCCGCTTGAATTGCCCGAGCCGTTCTTCCGAGAAGGGCAGATACTCCGGATCGTTGAGCCCCAGACAAATGACTACCGTGGTGGGCTTGCGTGACAGCACATCCCGGTCCAGCCTGAGCAGGGCCCTGCCAACCGTATCCCCGCGCCATCCCGCATGCACGTATCGAAGCCGCAGCTCCGGGTATCGAACGGTCAGGAAGCTCTCGACCAGAAACGGGAAATTCGTGCTCGTCCGCGGATCGCCCCCGTCAATCAGCTCGTCGCCAAGAAACAGGATCACCTCGTCGGAACGCAGCGCCAATCCCTTTGGCGCAGGGGCGGAAGTTGCTGCAGGAGCAGGGGATTCCAGTGCGACCGTCGGCTCGACCACGATGGCCCTGGTGGCTCCGGCTGGTTGCGAGGCATGAGCGTTTTGCGGGGGTTCGGCAGGGGCGGTGGCTGGATGAGTGGCCGGGAGCGATGCGGGTGCGGAAGTTGTAGTTGGCGTGGTTGAGAGTGATAAGACGGCGGCCGGCAGGTGAACCGGCCCGCAAACGACCGGGCCGACCGGTGCGGCGTGTCCCGGGGACGCTGCTATGAACCCCAACCCAGCCAGTCCCAGCAAAAAGAGGGACAGCAGCCTCGTACATTCCCACCTGCTCACTTTCGCACCTTTCAACGCGGATGCGAAACTCCTTTCTCGCTCATGGGCACGCGGTAATCCCTTCCCGCAAACGCCTCAACCTGCTGAGCCGTACCGTATTATCCAGAACCCTGAACTATCCTGAACCCAAACCCTCAACCTGAACCCTGACTCCCCAAAGTCTGAACCCCCGAACCCTGAACCCTTTCTATACCAGCGCCTTCATCTGCCGCACCGCCTCGCGAATCCCCACAAACACCGCCCGCGAAATGATCGAGTGCCCGATGTTGAACTCGCTGAACCCACCCAGCGCGGTCACCGGTCCGATATTGCTGTACGTGAGACCATGTCCGGCATGGACAAGCAGCCCGGCCCGCCTGCCGACCTCGATGCCATCGGCCAGCCGCTTCAACTCACGCTCCACCCCGCGTTTGCCCTTCGCGTGAGCATATCCGCCGGTCCACAGCTCCACCGCGTGGCAGCCCACCTCGGCCGAGGCTTCGATCTGCTCGGCGATCGGTTCGATAAAGGCGCTGATCTCGATCCCCTCGCCGCGAAGCCGCTCAACCACCGGCTTGATCCGTCGCCGAAGCCGTACCACGTCCAGGCCGCCTTCCGTGGTCAGTTCCTCGCGACGCTCCGGGACCAGCGTGCACTGATCCGGCCGGAGTCGTGCGGCAATGTTCACGATCGGCCTGGCGATGGACATCTCCATGTTCAGCTTGATCGTCACCGTCCGCTTGAGCAGTTCCGCATCGCGATCGTTGATATGCCGGCGATCTTCCCGGAGGTGGAAGGTGATCCCGTCCGCTCCGCCGAGGGTGGCCTCGACGGCCGCCCACACCGGGTCCGGCTCATACGTGCGCCGGGCCTGCCGAACGGTTGCAACGTGATCGATGTTCACTCCCAGACCAGCCATGTGCAAAATCCTTCCATTGAATGGCAAACATCTGTAACCTGATGAGTTACGGTCGCCCCATGATAGAGCGGCCTCTCCCCGCTGTAAACGGCGGGAGTTTGGGAAGATAAATGAACTCCCAATGCAGGCGAGGGCGTTCTTTCGTGCATGCGAAACCGATCCGGCCGGATATAACACCGCGGGGCGCTCAATGACGCCGTGTCTCTATCCTGGATTCTGTCTCTGCTGGGGCCTTGCAACCATGCTGACTACGAATGAGCCTGCCTCCGACGAATACAAGCGAACCCCCGGCCCGTACCACGTGGCCCAGGTCCTCTACGACTGGCACGACGACCAGCGAGATCGTGCAGTACCCGTGAAGATTTACTATCCCGGGCTGGAACAGCCGACCACCGGGCCCGGGCCGGCTGCGGAGTCCGCAGCGCAGACGGGGGCGCCGGCAACGCGCCCCCAAGTGCCCGCCCCTCAAGCCTTTCCAGTCATCATCTTCTCCCACGGCCTGGGGGGCTCACGCGAAGGCTATGCCTATCTTGGCCGGCATTGGGCCAGCCACGGCTACATCACTGTCCACGTTCAGCATGTCGGTAGCGATGAAAGCGTGTGGAAAGGGCACACCGGCCGGTCGGCCCGGATGCGACAGGCCGCGGCCGACCCGCAGAATGCCCTCAATCGTCCGGCCGACATCCACTTTGTCCTGGATCGCCTGGAGCGGCTCCAGCACGAGGAGGGGCCTCTCGCGGGTCGCCTGGATCTCGCGCGGATCGGCATAGCCGGTCATTCCTTCGGCGCCTTTACGACCCTGGCCATTGCCGGTCAGGCCTTCGTGACGCCGACCGGCCGGCTGGCGACCGCTGAAGACTGGCGCGTCAAGGCCGCCATCGCCATGAGCCCTAACGTCCCGCGCCGCCGTGACCGGCTCGATGACATTTACGCCAACATCCGCATCCCCATCCTGCACATGACCGGTACGCGCGACGACAGCCCGGTCAGCGAGACCAGGGCCGCCGAACGCCGCGTGGCTTTCGATCACATCCGGAACGCCGACCAGTACCTGGTGATTTTCGAGAACGGCGACCACATGGTCTACACCGGCCGGAAGCGGCTTCGCGGCGAGGAAACCCACCGCGACGCCCGTTTCCTGGACCTGATCCGCATGAGCACGACCGCATTCTGGGATGCATATCTCAAGAAAGATCCGGCCGCCCAGGCGTGGCTTGCCGAAGGGCACTTCGAAAAGCGGATGGGAGCCGACGGCATCTTCGAGAAGAAAGCCGCCGCTCCCGACAACTGACCCAAAGACCACGGACCTGCAACTGACGACTGACCACTGACACTGCACCCAAACACCTTGGGTGCGGGCGTGGCCCGTGTCGCGTTTTCAGGTGATCATCCCGCCGCTTCAACCTGCCAGCGTGTAAACAGGTCCGCAAAGGTAAACGCCATCAGCAGGGCCAGCCACGCGAAGCCGGAGAGGACAAAGACGCGGGTCAGGCCGCTGGCGTGCCAGACGTGCATGAAGAACAGGATCACCAGCGTGGCCTTGGTGCCGGCGATGACCAGGGCGATGATGTCGTTTAAGTGTCCGAAGTTGAAGAAGGCCGCCACCACCGTCACGCCGGTGAGGACCAGCAGGGCGGTGAAGACCAGAAAATAGGTTCTGGTGCTGATCGAATGCTCGTCGTGCGCGGTCATCAGTGCCGTCCTATCAGATAGAGCAGGGGAAACAGAAAGATCCAGACGATATCCACAAAGTGCCAGTAGAGGCCGGTGTTCTCCACCGCCCCGTAGCTCTCCGGCGTGAATCGACCCCGCAGGGCCATCCACACCAGCACGCCGATCACGCCGATGCCGATGATCATGTGCGCGGCGTGTATGCCGGTCATGGTGAAATAGAACGAGTAGAAGAGTTGCGCGCCGCCGGGGCTCACGGCTCCGTCATGTTGCGGGTCCCACCGGAAATAGCGCCCGGGGACGTGGCCCTCCACCCACTTGTGATGGTACTCGAAGGCCTTGATGCCCAGGAACACCAGGGCAAGCAGGATGGTGAGCAGAAGAAATCGGACCAGCCGCTTGCGGTCGCCGCGCTGAGCCCCCTGTACCGCCAGCACCATGGTCAGGCTGCTGCAGATGAGCACAACGGTATTGATGGTGCCCAGCACGATGTCGAGATGGTGGCTGGCGGCCTGAAATGCCTCCGGAAACTTCCAGCGATAATAGGCGTACCCGGTGAACGCGCCGCCGAAGAACATGACTTCGGTGACCAGGAATGTCCACATGCCCAGCGTGCCGGCCTCCCGCTGCTGAGCGAGGTCGTTGAAGTGATGGGCCAGTGCCGGGTGAGTCGTTGTATGATGTTCCGCGGTGCTAGGAATGGACAACGGGGGACCCTCCCTCTTTGTAATCAGCCTCCGGACTCACAGGGAACCCGCTTCCTTCGGAATAGGCGTAGGCCTCCTGGGTAACGATGGGGATCTTCTCGAAGTTCTCCGTCGGCGGCGGGGAAGAGGTTTGCCATTCCAGCCCCGCGGCCGCCCACGGGTTCGGCCCGGCCGCCGGCCCCCAGCGCAGCGACCAGAACAGGTACACCAGCGGGAGCAGATAACCGACCCCCAGGATCGACGCCCCGGCCGACGACATCACGTTGAGGATCTGGAACTCCTCGGGGTAGACGTGGTACCGCCGGGGCATGCCCAGGTAGCCGAGCAGGAACTGCGGGAAGAAGGTCAGGTTGAAGCCGACGAAGATGATCAGGGCGGCCAGCTTGGCCCAGCCCTCCGGATACATGCGACCCGTGATCTTCGGCCACCAGAAGTGAATTCCGCCGAGGTAGCCCATGACCACGCCGCCGACCATGATGTAGTGGAAGTGGGCGACGATGAAGTAGGTGTCGTGCACGTGCACGTCCACGGCCAGCGTGGCCAGGAACAGGCCGGTGAGCCCGCCAATGGCGAACAGGCCGATGAAGCCGAACACGTAGAGCATGGGCGTCTGATACGAGATGGAGCCCTTGTAGAGGGTGGCGGTCCAGTTGAACACCTTGATGGCTGAGGGGATGGCCACGAAGAAGCTCAGGAAGGAGAAGATCATCCCCGCGTAGACGGACTGGCCGGAGACGAACATGTGGTGGCCCCAGACCAGGAAGCCGTACACGGCGATCAGCAGACTGGAGACGGCCACAAAGCCATAGCCGAAAATCCGTTTCCGGGAGAAGCAGGTGACCAGTTCGCTGATCACGCCCATGGACGGCAGGATCATGATGTACACGGCCGGGTGGGAGTAGAACCAGAACAAGTGCTGGAACAGCAGAGGATCTCCGCCGAGCTTGGGGTCGAAGATGCCGACGCCAAATATCCGCTCAATCGCCACCAGTACGATGGTGACGGCCAGCACGGGCGTGCCCAGGATCATGATCAGGCTTGTCGCGTAGTTGGCCCACACGAAGAGCGGCAGGCGGAACCAGGTCATGCCCGGGGCCCGCATGGTGTGGACCGTCACGATGAAGTTCAGGCCCGTCAGAATGGACGAGAAGCCGGTGATGAACACCCCCAGGGCCGCGAGCACGACGTGGGTGTTGGCGTAGGTGCTGCTGTAGGGGGTGTAGAAGGTCCAGCCGGTATCCACACCGCCGGAGGCAACCGACGCGAGCGTGAAGAGCCCGCCGATGACGAAGACATACCAGCTCAGCAGGTTGATCCGGGGAAAGGCCAGGTCGCGGGCCCCGATCATCAGCGGAATCAGGAAGTTTCCCAGCACCGCGGGCACGGCCGGTATGAGGAAGAAGAACACCATGATGATGCCATGCATGGTGAACATCTTGTTGTAGGTCTCGTCGCGCATCAGGTCGCCGGCCGGCGTCATCAGGTCGAGCCGGATCAGGACCGCGAACGCGCCACCCAGGAAGAAGAACAGCGTGATGGTGATCAGGTAAAGCAGCGCAATGCGCTTGTGGTCAGTGGTGAGCAGCCATGACTTAACGGAATACCCGTTCGTCAAGTAATTCGAGTGCTGCTCGATCCGGGGTTCGTCAATGGGAATCGTCGTCATCGCTTATCTCCTCGCGCCCGCAGGCTGCGTCGAGGGGCTGGTGGGCTGCATGGCTGCCGGAGCGGTAGTCGGTGGCTCGCGGGCAGGGCGGGTGGCGGGGCTGCCTGGAGCGGCCTCCGTCCCGCCAAGGGTCTTGATGTACGCGATCAGTTGCAGCACTTCTTCCTCTGACAGTTGGCCCTCATAGGGGGGCATGAGGCTTTCGTAACCAAAGACAATCTTATTGCCCGGCCGCAGGATCGATTCACGGAGGTAGTTCTCATCCGCGGTAACCTTCCTGCCGTCCTGGAGGTGGACCGTCGTGCCATAGAGCCCGGTCAGGTCCGGGCCTCTGGGGCCGGAATCGGGGCTGTGGCAGGTCCGGCAGGAGCCCTTTCCGGTAAAGAGCTCCTGTCCCAGTTCGATCACACTCCGTTCGGTGTCGCCGCCGGCCAGCCATCGCTGGTAGTCTTCCTGCTCCATGACAATGACCTGGCCGATCATGCTCGAATGTTCCGTGCCGCAGTACTCGGCACAGAACAGGTGATACCGGCCGGTCTTCTGGGCCTCGAACCAGGCGGTGGTGTAATAGCCGGGCAGCACGTCCTGTTTCATGCGGAACGCCGGCACGTAGAAGCTGTGGATGACGTCCTCGGAGATCATCCGGAGCATGACCGGCCGGCCGACCGGCACGTGCAGCTCGTTGATCTCCCGGCGGCCGTTGGGATGCTGGAGCTTCCACATCCACTGCTTGCCGACCACGAACACCTCGAGGGCATCCGGCGGCATGGTGCGCATTTCGACGAAGAGCTTGGCCCCCCAGCCGAACATGATCATGACCAGCACGAAGGGGATCACAATCCATGTGATCTCCAGTTTCAGGTTGCCCGTGTGGGATGTGGCCGGCTGCTGCACCTCGGGGCGATGGCGGTAGCGGAGGGCGAAGTAAAGCACCAGGACGAAAATGAGCCCCGCAAAGAAGGTGCTGACCGCCACGAGAAAGTAGTACAACGCGTCCACCCGGCCCGAGATGCTGGACGCGTCCTCGGGCATGAGGCGGAACTGGAGCGATGGCAGGGCCGTGAAGAGCTTGCTCATGGGGACACCTCCCCGGTGGCGAGCCGTCGGCGTCGCCGCCGGTCGCGGCGCAGGGATCGGAAAACGAACCAACCCAGGGCCGACAATGTGATCAGGCCCAGCAGGCGAATGATATTCATGATGGCCAGCCCGTACTTGCCAGTTGTCGGGTCGTAGTGAAAGCAGAACAGCAGTATCTGCTCGGCCAGCGAGCCGATCTTGTTCTGGGAGGCTTCGGTCAGGCCGAGGCGCAGATCGTTGCTGGAGTACTCGATGCCGTAGAAGTATTTGGAGATCCGCCCCTGAGGGGTGAGCAGGATCAACCCGCTGGCGTGGGCATACTGGTCGGTGGCCTCGTCGTACGCGTAGCGGAACCCGACCGTTTCGGTCAGCCGGCGAATGGCGGGCTCGTCGCCGACCAGGAAATGCCACCCCTCGGCGGCCTCCGGGCGGTTGTAGGATTTGAGATAGTTGGCCTTTTTCTCGGCGGCCAGTTCCGGCCCCTCGCGCGGGTCAAAACTGACGGTGACGATCTTGAAATCCTTGCCGGCCGTAAACCCCAGCGGCCGCATGGTCTTGACCAGTCCGTTGAGCGACAGGGTGCAGAGCATGGGGCAGCGATAATAGACCAGCGTCAGAATCACCGGCTTGTCGTGAAAATACTCGGCCAGTTTGACCCTCCGGCCGGACTCATCTCGAAATTCCAGATCCAGGGGCACCTGGGCGTTGAGTTTCTGGTCGATGCCGATGTCGCGCAGCGCCGAGGGCCGCGATGTCTGGGCCATCGCTCCCGCCGCAGCGAAAAGGAAGGCCAGGCCGGCCAGCAGCCAGGCGGCCATCATGGGCACACCAGACCACAACCACAGGACGGCGGGATGGCCGGACGGAGTGGCGGAGGAACAGGCAGACGCCGGGGCCAATGGGCGAAGGGATTGAGCGACGGACGGCCGGGGCGATAGAGAGCGGCAACGGTGGTCAGACCGCGCCATGCAGACGCCCGAGGCGTGGGAGCGAGCGGACGAGGGCCAGCGGTGGGAGGCGGTGGCCGCGCGCGCAGGATGAGATGGCTGGCGGCTGTGCCGAGGCTTCGAAGTTGTCATAACGCTGCCCATGGCTGTCTCACTTTCTCGCGTACCCGCCGTACATACACTGGCGCATGTCCCCATGTGCTGAAGTCCCTACCCGCTTAGGTTCCAACCTGCTCACGTCTCCACCTGCTCACGTTCCCACCTACGTTCCCACCTGCCCACCTTCCCGCTTACTTACGTTCCCACTTGCCCACATTTCCACATGCTCACGTTCGCACATGCTCGCCCATCCCACCTCTTCAACGTCACAGGCACGCTCCAAACCCACCATAGCCCCACGCCCATACGCCCTCACGCTCATCACAGCCCCACGCTCATCAAGGCCGCACTCCAACTCCCGCCTGCGCCGGGCTTGCCTCGTTCGCCGGCCCGGTGACTGGAGGTTGCTGATCGGCGGGCCTTACCGGGAAACCTTGAACCAGGACCAGTTGCATGGCCCGTTCGATCGGAATATGGATGGTCTGTGTGAGCGGGTCTCGGCCGTAACTGTTCAGCCGCTCGTTCTCCTTCGCTCGAAAGGCCTCCATCCGCTTGCGTTCCTGGGGGTCTTCACTGATGGAGGGGCCGCGCGCCAGCGGAGGGGATCCTCTCAGCACCAGGGGCGGTCCCGCGTCCGCCGGTTGCTCGGAGGTGAGGTAACCCAGCGTCCACCGCATCAGAAAGATGGTGGCCACCACAAGCAGGGTGAGCCCGGCGCCGGCGATGAGTATCCAGCGCGGGTTGGTGTCGCGCACCTCATAGCCATGCTTGATGGATTGCGGCGATGGAGTCCGGTTTCGTTGGGTCATCAGGCCACCTCCGCGGAAGCGTCCAGGCTGTGTGCCGTCTCCTCGGGGTAGGGCAGCAGTGAACGCGAACGTAGCTGCTGGACGAACTGCCACAGCCATAGACCGCCCAGCCCCGCGATTGCCACCGGCGCCAGTAGCGCCACCCAAATGCCGTCGTGGTGCCCGTGAGTCGAGAACGAAGGGGCCACGGTCCACACCAGGTCCACGGCCCGCACGATCAGCACCAGTGCCGCCAGGCCGGCCAGCGTCCGCGGGTTGCGCTTGACCTCGGCCTGCAGCAGCAGAGCGAACGGCACGGCAAAATGAAAGATCACCAGCAGCAGCGCGAGCACTCCCCAGCCTCCGCGCAGTCGCGCGAGGTACCAGGGAATCTCCTCTGGCAGATTGCCGGACCAGATGATCAGGAACTGGGAAAACGCGATGTAGGCCCACAACATGATAAACGCCAGCATCAGGTTGCCCAGGTCCGCAAGGGTGTCGCGGGAGAGCGTTTCACTGACGCCGCGCCACCAGGCCAGCAGCAGTGTGACGCCTACCGCGAAGGCGAAGGCATTGTTCGCCTGCCCGATCAGGAACAGCACGCCGTAGATGGTGGAGAACCAGTGGGGTTCCAGCGACATGGCCCAGTCGAAAGCCGCAAAGGTCATGGTCAGTCCGTACAGCACGAGGCCCGGACCGCTCAACGACCGCAGCCAATTAGACTGTTGCGAATACGGCGTCCGCTCCTGCTCGCGGGCCCAGCGGTTCAGCAGAAAGACGAGCGCCAGCCACACGGCGAAATACACCACCGTCCGGACCACAAAGCCCGGCACGTTGAGATACCAGCCCTTCGAGGCCAGCACCTCATCGCCGGCCACCACGTCCGCCTGCGTCCAGATGTACAGCGCACGCATGCCCAGCAACACGGGCAGCGCCAAGAGGGTGACCAGGGGCAGAACGCGCGACGAAGCCTCCAGCACGCGGCGGATCATCCGTCCCCATGCGCCGCCGGTCAGATGCTGGAGCATGAGGATGGCCAGGGCACCCAGGCTCAGGCCGAGCACGTACAGAAATCCGATCAGGTAGGCGCCCAGGGCCACGCGCATCCCCAGGATGGCGGAGGCCAGCAGCCACACGATCAGACCGGCCGCGCCTGCATACAGCGCATACCGTCGGATCTGGTCCAGCCGGTTGCCCAAACTCGTGTCCATGTGGTTCATCTGCCGCCTTCCTCAGTGGAGCCACCCTGGCGCGGTCCGCCTTCGCCTGCCGGCGTGCCGGCCATTGCGTCGATCCTGACCCGTTCCGCCGTGGTGAGTATCTGCGGATCGGTGTTCTGACTAAGCTGCAGGGCCTTGATGTACGCCGCGATGGCCCAGCGATCTTCCGGCACAATACGATCGGCATAATCGAACATCGTGCCGAAGCCGTTGGTAATCACGTCGAAGAAATAGCCCGGCGGGGCCTTCCGCAGCCGCTCGTCATGAAAACTGGTCGGCCGGCGGAAGCCGCGTTGGACAATCATCCCGTTGCCGTCGCCCAGACGACTGTGGCAGGGCGAACAGTAAATGTCGAAGCGTTCCCGCCCCCGTTCGAGCACCCGGGCGTCCACCGGGAAGGGGAACGTCTCCGCGTGCCGGCCGTGGACCTTGCCGGTGTACAGGTGCTCATCTTCACGAAGCTGGCCGCGGGCGATTGTTCCCACGACCCACGGGCGCGCCGAGCGGCCATCGGGGAAGAAATCGCTTCGCTCCAGCGGCTCGGCCTTGGGTTGGTCGTGCATGTCCTGTCGGCAGCCGGCAAGTCCCAGGCTGGTGGCAAGCATCAAAGCCAACAGAGGGCAGAAAGTGAGCAGTGAGAACTGAGAAGTGAGAAAGCGGGTTGCCACAGCAGGCGCGCAGCAGGCGTGCAGACCCTTTCGGCGCAGGCCCGGCCGTGCCGGTACTTCACAGCCTTGTGGCTTCTCAGCACTCACTTGAGTACACCTCGCATCTCCCATCCCTGACCCCTGTCGCTCATCCGGAAGTTCAATGCTCAACGTCAAACACCTCGCGCGCGCCCAGACTCTCCAGGAACTTCCACGTGCTGTCGTGGTCGTAGTGGGGGTCGCGAGCCTCGACCAGCAGGAAGAACCGGTCCCGGCTGGCCAGCGCGAACCTGGGCACATTGAAGACCGGGTGATACGGCTGCGGCAGCCCGTTGAGGGCCAGCATGCCCAGCACCGCGCTGATCGCCGCGATCAGCACGGTCATCTCGAAGGTCACGGGAATAAAGGACGGCCAACTGTTCAGGGGCCGGCCGCCGACGTTGACCGGGTAAGCCACCGCGGCCGAGTAATACTGCAACAGGTAACCGGTCAGTCCGCCCAGAATCCCGCCCACCAGCACGATCAGCGGCAGGCGCGTGCGGCGGAAGCCCAGCGCCTCCGGGAGGCCGTGGATCGGAAAGGGCGTGAACGCGTCGATCCGCGAGTAGCCCGCTTCGCGCGTGCGGCGGGTGGCCTCGACGAGCTGCTCGGCATGGTCGAATTCCGCCATCACACCATAGATGGCCGAACGCTTACTCATGGGCATCGTCTCCCCGGTCGAGTGACCGCGCGGCCTGCATCCCGTTCGATTTCGCATGTGGCGTCACCAGCTCGCGCATCTCGAAGATCGAGATCATCGGCAGCAGGCGGATGAACAGGAACAGGAGCGCCAGGAACAGGCCGATCGTGCCGATGTACGTTGCCCAGTCCCACCGCGTCGGGTAATACATGGCCCACGACGACGGCAGGAAGTCGCGATGCAGGCTGGTGATCACGATCACGAAACGCTCCAGCCACATGCCCGCGTTCACGACGAGCGAAATGAAGAACAGAATCAGGACGTTGGTTCGAATGCGTTTGGACCAGAGGAGCTGGGGCGTCAGCACGTTGCAGAGAATCAGCGCCCAGAAGAAGGGGGCGTAGGGCCCGAACAGGCGGTTCCGCATCGCGGCGCTCTCGAAGATGCTGCCGCTGTAGAAGCCGATGAAGAGCTCCATCAGGTAGCCGTAAGCCACGATCAGACCGGTGGCCAGCATGATCTTGGCCATGTTGTTGATGTGCCGCATGGTGATGAAGTCTTCCAGGCCGTAGAACTTCCGAAGTGGCAGGGCCAGCGTCAGCACCATGGCGAAGCCGGAATAGATGGCCCCGGCCACGAAGTAGGGGGGGAAGATCGTAGTGTGCCAGCCGGGCAGGATCGAGATCGCGAAATCGAAACTCACCACCGTATGGACGGAGACGACCAGCGGCGTGGCCAGGGCTGCCAGCAGCAGGTAAGCCGTCTGGTAGCGGAACCAGTGCCGGGCCGAGCCGCGCCAGCCCAGGGCCAGCGCACCGTAGATAAGCCGTCCGGAGCGGCGGTGCGAGCGGTCGCGCAGCGTGGCCAGATCCGGGATCAGCCCCACGTACCAGAACAACAGCGATACGGTCGCATAGGTGGATACCGCGAACACGTCCCACACCAGCGGGCTGCGGAACTGCGGCCAGAGCTGCATGGTGTTGGGGTACGGCAGCAGCCAGTAGAACAGCCACGGCCGGCCCATGTGGATCAGCGGGAACAGGCCCGCGCAAGCCACCGCAAACAGCGTCATCGCCTCCGCGAAGCGGTTGATGGAGGTCCGCCATTCCTGATGCAGCAGCAGAAGAATGGCGGAAATCAGCGTTCCCGCGTGTCCGATACCGATCCACCAGACGAAGTTGATAATCGCAAAGCCCCACGCGACCGGGACGTTGATGCCCCAGATGCCGGTGCCCTTGACCAGCAGGTAGGTGATCGCGTACAGCAGCATCATGGTCAGCAGGAAGGAAATGGCGAAGCCGACAATCCACCCGCGCGAGACAGGCTCGGTGAGGACAATGGTGCTGATCTTGTCGGTCACCGACGCGTAGGTATGCCCCGGCGCAATCACCGGAGGGTGATGATGCGGGTCGTGGGGGGCCTGTGGTACGTCAACTTGGGACATGACAAGTTCTCAGTTTTCAGTTCTCAGTTTTCAGTTCTTCACTTTTGCCCGTCTCGATGCTGTCACCATGACCATGCTCTTTGGCATGGGCACGCTTGTCCGGCCGGAAATTGCCCGGCGGCTCTTTGCCCACCAGATCCGCATTGGAGTTCCACACCTTGGCCAGGTAGGTCGTCCGTGGCCGGGTGTTGAGCTCCTCCAGCACGCCGTAGTTGAGCTGCTCGGCTTTGAGCTTGGATACGCGGCTGTTCGGATCGTTGATGTTGCCAAATACGATCGCCTGGGTGGGACAGGCCTGCTGGCAGGCGGTGACGATCTCGCCGTCCCGGATGGAACGGTCTTCCAGCTTCGCCGCCTGACGGGCCGCATTGATGCGCTGCACGCAGTACGTGCACTTCTCCATAACGCCCCGGCTCCGGACGGTCACGTCGGGGTTACGTAGAAGTTTGAGCACCGGGCTATCCCAGTCGTTGTACCGCAGGAAGTTGAACCGCCGTACCTTGTAGGGGCAGTTGTTTGAACAGTAACGCGTGCCCACGCAGCGGTTGTAGACCATGTCGTTGAGGCCCTCGCTGGAGTGGACCGTGGCCGCCACCGGGCAGACCACCTCGCAGGGGGCGTACTCGCAGTGGACGCACATCATCGGCTGGTGATACGTCTCCGGCTGATCGGGGTCGTCGCCCCGGTAGTACCGGTCGACCCGCAGCCAGTGCATCTCGCGCGAGACGAGCACCTGTTCCTTACCGACCACGGGCACGTTGTTCTCGGCCTGGCACGCCACCACGCAGGCGTTGCAGCCCACGCAACTGTTCAAGTCTACGACCATGCCCCACGCGTATTCGCTCTGGTCCCGTGAAGGCTGGGGGTAAAGGGTCATGTCCGCCGACGGCTTGTGGACCATGTGCTGGGCAAAGTCAGGGTGCCGGCGGTACTCTTCGAGGTCCGTGGCGCGAATGTTATGCCGGCCTTGGAGGCTGTGATGGTGCTGGGTCGAGGCGAGTCGATACTTCCCGTCGAGCTTGCGAATCTCCAGCCCGGCATCGAACCAGGGGGCCTCGGTGGTCCGCAGCAGGTAGGCGTTAAACCCGATGCCGGTTCCCACCCGGCCGGCCCGGCGGCGCCCATACCCGAGGTGAACGGTGACGCACTCATCGGCATGCCCGGGCACCACCCAGACGGGAGCGTTGACCGTGCGTCCCCGGTATTTCAACTCGACCGTATCCTCGTTGGCCAGGCCCAGCTTGCCGGCCGTTGCGGGGCTCATCATGGCCGCATTGTCCCAGGTCAGCTTGGTCAGCGGCTTGGGCAGCTCCTGCAGCCAGGCGTTGTTGGCGAATTGTCCGTCCCAGATGGTGGGGTCCGGCCGGAAGAGGATGGTCAGCCCGCCCTGAGCGGCGGACGACTCGCCGGCCTCCTGCGTCGCTGCTCTGGGAGTGGAGCCTGCCTCCCATTCCCGTCGCAAATCCTGAACCAGCTCCGGCCGGACCTTCGGCGTCAGCAGCGGCGAAGCCGTGCCGTGAATCAACCCGTCGTGCAGTGCGCGTTCCCAGGCCGGCTCGAAGTTCCCGCTCAGCCCGGCCGTGCGCCAATGCTCGCGCACCAGGTCATACGCTGACTGGTTGCCCATGCCCAGCATGGCTGCGACGACTTCCAGGTCGGTCTTGCCGCCGTAGAGCGGGGCGATGAGCGGCTGAAGAATCGTGACCGTCCCGTCGTAGGCGCGAATATCCCCCCAGGACTCCAGGTAGTGGGCGGCGGGGATGTGCCAGTGACAATACTCGGCTGTCTCGTCGGCGTAGAGGCCCCAGTGAACACGGAATTTCACCTTGGACTGCGTGTCGGCCAGCAGCTCCCGGAAGCCCAGATCGGCCGGCGCATCGTAAACCGGGTTGCAGCCGAGGATCACGAGCATGGTCACCTGGCCGGCCTTCATGTCCGCCGCCAGTTCGCGCAGCGACTGCATCCCGTCGACCGGCATGGGCGCCGCCGGCCGGATATAGGAGACCGTCTTGCCCACGTTGCCCAGGGCTTCATTGATGGCACAGGCGAGGGCATGCACCGCGGGCGGCTGGCTTTCGCCGGCCAGCACCACGCTGGCGCCGCGATGGGCCTGCAGGTCCCTGGCGACAGCCGCAACCCACCGGGCCTCCTGCTCGTCGGTGGCATTGGCGGGGGCTTCAATCCCCATATTGAGATGTTGAGCCACCAGCCGGGCCAGCCGGGGAATATCCGGGGGACGCATCTTGAGACGATGATCGGCTGCCGCCCCGGTGCTGGAGAGGAAGCTTTCCGCTACGTAAAGCCGGTTCATGCGCCCGTTGTTCGCGTATACGCGCCGGCCGGCCATGAAGTCACGGGCATAGCGCACCGCGTACGGGCCGCTGCACAGGAAATCACCGTCCAGCGACACCACGACCTCTGCCTTATCAAATGCGTAAATAGCTTGAAGAGGTTCGTGTTCACCGAACGCCATCTTTGCTCCGACCACCGCGTTGTCGGGGCCCGTTGGGTCGTACTGGTGCCACCTGGCCCCGGGGAACTGCTTCAGCAGCGTCTGGATGTGGGCGGTCAGCGTGGGGGAACTCACCGGGCCGGTCAGCAGTCGCAGGCCGCGACCTTTCGGTTCCAGGCCGCGCTGCTCCTCCAATTCGAGGGCCAGGGCGCCCAGGAACTCCGTCCAGGTGGAGATCTGCCCCACACGGGTGACGGTGCGCGACCGGTCGGGATCGTAAAGCTGGAGAATGGAGGCCTGTGCGAAGGCGTCTGTTGCGCCCAGGCTGGCCGGATGTATTTCGTTGCCCTCGATCTTGATGGGCCGGCCCATGTGGCTCTCGGCGGTAACGGGAAATCCCAGCCCGCCTCGGGGCATGGCCGTCGCGTAGAAGAGCGGCTTGCCCGGCACGATCTGCTCGGGCGGCTGCACGTAGGGCACGATCTTCTCGGTCGGCTGACGCGTGCAACTGGCCAGCCCGGCCAGGGACAGAGAGGCGCCCATCAGCTTGAGGAACTGACGCCGGCCCACCGGGTCCATCCACTCGGAGGCGTTGTCGGGGAACTCGCGATGGAGGTATTCCTCGAACTCGGGAGTCCCGGCGAGCTCGTCGAGGCTGCGCCAGAATTCCGGCCCGGGATGGGCGGATGCCTCGCAGGCCACGGCGTCATGGGCCGTGCCGGAGGGGTGAATCACGGGAAGCTGAATGTCGCGGCGGCTGTGGTTCATGTCATTCATCGATGGCACGTCGAGCAGTTCATCAACACCGCCCGCTGGGTGTCGATCGCGTATTCCTTCATCAGTCGCTCACCCAGGACGCGCTGGTCTTCCGCGGGCTTGTATCCGATTTCAAACACCTTGTCGCGCGGCCGGACATACCGGGCCGGATCGCGGTGGCAGTCGAGGCACCATTCCATGTTCAAGGAGTTGGCCCGCCAGGCCAGGGCCATGTCGTCCACGGGCCCGTGACAGGTTTCGCAGCCGATCCCTTTTTTCACATGGATGCTGTGGTTGAAATAGGCGAAGTCAGGCAGATCGTTCACCCGCGTCCATTCGATGGACTGGTCGGTTCGATAACTTGCCCGGACCGGTTCGAGAATGGGGGCGTCCACCCAGATCTGCGAATGGCAGGTCATGCACGTCTTCGTGGAGGGCATACCGGCGAAGGCCGAGGTCTCGACAGTGGTGTGACAGTAACGGCATTCGATGCCAAGGCCGGCGACATGATGTTTATGACTGAAGGGCACGGGTTGCTGGCGAACCACATTGGCTTCCGTCACATACGGCGAGCGGACGATCACGCCGAAGACCCACAGCAGGGCGGCCAGAAAGAAAACCGCCCCAAGGAGCGTGACCTTGGAGATGGTGTTCGTGCTCGGATGGAAGATCTGTGACATCGGAGCCCTTGAACCGTTGGTTGCACAACACGGGTGACAAGCTCGCCTGCCCATCCCTCCGCCGGGTAGGGTCGATCTCGGCGCGCTGGCTACGCAACCCAACTGGAACAGTTACGAAAGTCGAACAGAATGCAGCAAGGCGCCGAATCCGGCCAAGACGGCGAACGCGTCTAAATCAGCATCTTGCTATCTTTATCCTGCAATCCCGTGCGGAAGATGTTCAGGTAACTATAGGCTGGTCACAGCGACAAGCAAACCTGACCTGAGCGACTGGCGGCCGTGCCGGGTGTTCCGCTGACCCGGCGGGCAACGGGGGCCTTTCCGTGTCGCACCTTCCACAACTGTGCCCCTTTTAATGTGCCTGTCGACCGGATGCAGAAAATGCACGGAATCACGCGCTGCCGACAGGTAACAATGTATATGTCCATGACCCGACTCGGCACATACTTGTTTCCGGACAGTGCGCAGTCCGGCGGCGCGGCGTCTTCCTCTCAGGCGGCTGGCCGTGAAAGGCCCGATGGTTCCGACCCTCTGCCGCGGGTCGTGATTATCGGCGGCGGATTTGGCGGCCTGTACGCGGCCCGGTCGCTCAAGCGGGCGCCCGTGCGCGTGATCCTCATCGATCGCCGCAACTTTCACCTCTTTCAGCCGTTGCTCTACCAGGTGGCAACGGGTGGGCTTTCGCCGGCCAACATCGCCGCGCCCCTGCGCTCGATTTTGAGACGCCAGAAGAACGCCATTGTGCTGATGGGCGAGATGGTGGACCTCGACCCGTTGAAACGCCGAGTGATCCTCCGCGACAGTGAGGTGGATTATGATTTTCTCATCATCGCCTCCGGCTCGCAGACCGGCTACTTCGGCCACGACGAATGGCAGCGGCTCGCGCCCGGTCTCAAGACCATTGAGGATGCCACTCGCATCCGGGGCCGCTTACTCTCCGCGTTCGAAGCCGCCGAGCGCGATCCGGATCCCGCGCACGTGGCCGCGCTGCTGACGTTTGTGATCGTGGGCGGCGGCCCGACGGGGGTAGAGCTGGCCGGCGCCGTAGCCGAGATCGCCAACCATACCCTCAAGCATGACTTCCGTCGCATCAATCCCGCCGATGCGCGCATTCTGCTGGTAGAGCGCTCCGAACGAATTCTCGAAAGCTACCCGCCGGATCTGGCCAAGGCGGCGGAACGCTCCCTGGCCAGGCTGGGAGTCACCGTCCGAACCAGGACCAGCATCGTGGCCATCGCGCCGGGCGAGATCGCCGTGGAATCAGACGGCCGAACCGAACGCATCCCCGCCGAAACGGTGCTCTGGGCGGCCGGCGTGACCGCCTCGCCCCTGGGCCGGGTACTTCACGAGCGAACCGGAGCCCAACTGGCCCGCGGCGGTAAAGTGGTCGTGAACCCCGACCTGACCATCCCCGGCCATCCGGAGATCCTCGTCATCGGGGACCTGGCCCACGTTGAGCAGAACAGCAAGTCGCTCCCCGGCGTGGCCCCGGTGGCCATGCAGCAGGGACGCTACGCCGCCAGGCTCATCCGCAACCGGCTGCGGGGCCGACCCACCCCGCCCTTTGTCTATCACGACCGGGGGAGCATGGCGACGATCGGCCGGGCGGCCGCGGTCGCCGATTTGACCTGGGTCCGCTTCTCCGGCTTCGTGGCCTGGCTGATCTGGTTGTTTGTGCACCTGATGTACCTGGTGCAATTCGCCAATCGGCTGCTGGTCCTGCTTCAGTGGGCGTACAACTATTTCACTCGAAACCGCCCGGCACGCCTGATCACGGAGATCAGCCATTCCGAGCGCGAGTCAGAGGCCGCCGCCGACCATCCCCCTGTCCCCCGGCCGCCCGAAGTCTGAGGCCACAGCCGTCCCTCTCCCGCCGAGGGTGCGTTCACCGTGATTGAAAGAGCTCATGAAACGGGCTAACCTGTCTCATGGCCGGCAGTTGGCCGCCGAGGCGCGCGAGCCTGCCGGAAGCTGTGAACCCGCCTCGTTGCCCTCTTCAAGAATCGAGAACATGGGCGGGTGATGTTGCCTCTCCGGCTCCCGGTTCGCGACTCCTCATGATTGGGAAGCGTTTGCCTCAAAAGTCGTAAATCCGCCTTCGGAGAGAGGGGCTACGGCAAGAGGAGAGGAAACTCATGCCCTCATTCAGCCACGACGGTCTGTCCTTCAACTACCTCGATGTCGGCGAAGGGACGCCCTTTGTCTTCCAGCATGGCCTGGGCGGCGACGTCAATCAGCCGTTCAAGCTGTTCGTACCCCCGCCGGGCTTTCGACTGCTGGCCTTCGATTGTCGGGCTCATGGCGAGACCCGCCCGCTGGGCGATGAAACCCGGATCGGCCTGGCCCCGTTTGCCGATGATCTGCTGGTTTTCCTGGACCATCTTCAGATTGAGAAGACCGTCGTCGGTGGCATCTCCATGGGCTCGGCCATCGCGTTGAACTTTACCCTGCGCTATCCGCAGCGCGTCCTGGGCCTGGTGCTCTCCCGCCCGGCCTGGCTGAAGACGCCTCCGCCGGAGAATATCCGCCTGTGCGAACTCATCGCCGGGCTGATCCGCCAGTACGGGGCCGCGGGGGCCAAGGAGCGGTTTGTGGAATCGCCTGAGTATGCCGCACTGCTGCGCAACTGGCCCGAGGTGGCCGCTTCTCTCCTCCGGCAGTTCGACCATCCCCGCGCCACCGAAACCGTCATCAAGATCGAACGCATCCCCCATGACTCCCCCCTGAACAGTCTGGATGAACTCAAGACGATTCGCGTGCCCACGCTGGTTCTGGCCAGCCGGCAGGACCCCATTCACCCCTTCGAATACGGGCAGATCCTCGCCCAGACCATCCCCGGCGCCGTCTTCCGTGAACTGACCGCTAAAGCAGTCAGTCCCGAGCGCCACGCCGTCGACGTACAGACATATATTGAGTCTTTCCTGAAAGAACATTTCGGAGGCCCGCGGCAATGAGCCGGGATTAGCTGAACCGGCTCTCTCGCCTATAATGCGAGCCGAGGTACAATAGTCATGATGCTTTTTCAACCCCCGTTGCCTCCTCACTATGCCGAGCTCTCCGACGAGGAAATGGCCGACCGGGTCCGCGCGCACAAGCAGGCTTTCGGCGACAGGCTGATTATCCTGGGGCACCATTATCAACAGGATGACGTGATTCAGTTCGCCGACCATGCCGGCGACAGCCTCAAGCTCAGTCAACTGGCTGCCAAGGCCCGGAACGCCCGATATGTCGTCTTCTGCGGCGTCCATTTTATGGCCGAGTCGGCCGACATCCTCACCGAAGATGAGGTCACGGTGATCCTGCCGGATCTCTCCGCCGGCTGCAGCATGGCCGACATGGCCGCCATCGACCAGGTGGAGGAGGCCTGGGAACAGTTCCAGTCGGCCACCGACGCCCGGATTATCCCCATTACCTATGTGAACAGCACCGCGGATATCAAGGCCTTTGTCGGGCGGCATGACGGCGCCTGCTGCACCAGTTCCAACGCCCGCCGGGTGGTCGAATGGGCGCTGGGCCGGGGCGAGAAGATACTGTTCCTCCCCGACCAGCACCTCGGCCGGAACACCGCCTACGCGTTGGGGTATCCGCTCGATTCGATGGTCGTCTACGATCCGAACGCCGTTGACGGCGGCCTCACCAGCGAGCAGATTCGCAACGCGAAATTCCTGCTCTGGAAAGGGCACTGCAGCGTTCATGGCCTGTTTACCGCGAAGCACTGCGACCTGATCCGCGAGGCCGATCCGGCGTGCAAGATCATCGTCCACCCCGAGTGCCGCTGGGAGGTCGTCCAGAAGGCCGACGTGGCCGGCAGTACCGAATACATTGTCAAGGCCCTCGAGGAGGCCCCCGACGCCACGAGTTGGGCCGTGGGCACCGAGATTCACCTCGTGAATCGCCTCGCGAACAAGTACGCCGGCCGTAAACTTATCCGTTCATTGGCGGGGGTGCAGTGCCTGTGCACCACCATGTACCGCATCGACCTGCGCCACCTGCTCTGGTCGCTGGATGAGCTGGCCGCCGGCCGGATCGTCAATCAGATCAAGGTGGATCCGGATACCCGCCACTGGGCCCGGGTCTCGCTGCAGCGCATGCTGGACAACGTCCCTCCGCAGCCGATGGCTGCCAAGTAGAAGCCCGCCGGCGGCCGCTTTCGGGTATTTGCCCGATGGGATAGCGCCGGGGAGCCTATCCATGGCCAGGGAACGCGCAGCCGATCGGGTAAAATCACCATGCGTCAGCGTCACTTGTTCGATTGCATCTGCGGTGCAGCCAATCCGGGCCCGGCTGAGGAACCGGGGCGGCTCTTGCCCATCCTGCCCTAACCGGCTACAAAGACCGCGATGTTTCACACCCTCGGACGTCTCATCGCCCTGAAACCCGGCCGATTGGTAGCCATCTGGCTGGCCGTTGCGGTTATCGCTTCCGTATGGGCGTTCAGTGCCGAGCCTTTGCCCCCTGATGAGATGGGTTCCTTCCTGCCCCCGGAGAACCGTTACAACGTCGCGGTCGAAATGCTGGGTAAGGCCTTTCCCAGCATGACTTCGCGCAGCCAGATCGCGATTGTCGGTTACCGGCCGGAGAAGGTGACTGAGCAGGATCTTGAATGGCTGGACCGAATCGCCCGCTCCGCCCACGAATCCACGGAGCGGCACATCCTGGCCGGCATCCTCTCACCGCAGGTGGTGTGGTTCCGGCCACGGCTGGTCAGCACCGACGGTCAGGCGGCGATGGCCGTCATCAATCTGACCACCAACATGATCAGCTCGGCCTCGTCCGTCATGGTCAACGAGCTTGAGGCCACCATCGCCCGCCACCGCCCACCCGAGGGTCTGCAGGTTGAGCTGACCAGTTCCGCGGCCATCGGCCGGGATTATGCCAACGCCACCACCCGGGCCCTGCACCACACCACTTGGGTCACGGTGATTGCGGTCCTGGCCATCCTGATCCTTGTCTATCATTCGCCGGTCGGGGCCCTGGTCCCGCTGATCTCCATCGGGCTGAGCGTTTATCTCACCCTGGTTCTTCTCACTTTCCTCGAAAAGTACGCCGGGTGGGAAGTCTCGACCATGGAACACATCTTCGTGATTGTGATCATGTTCGGGGCCGGCGTGGATTACGTTCTGTTCTGGATCGCCCGCTATCGCGAGCGGCTCCATTTCGATCCTGACCTGTCCGAGGCCGCCACCGAAGCCACCCGGCATGCCGGCGAGGCGGTGTTCTTCAGTGCGATCACCACCATGGTGGGGATGTGTTCGCTGCTGACTGCGGAGCTGGGCCCGTCGCGCAATTCCGGCATGGTGCTGGTGGTAGCGCTGACCATGGCCCTGCTGGCCGGCCTGCTGCTGGCCCCGCCGATTGCCCGCATGCTTGGGCGGGCGCTGTTCTGGCCGGGGGGAGCAACCGCGCCGCTGAGATTCGCGCAACGCGCGATCTGGCCGGGCGTCGCTGACCTGATCGTGCGACACCCGATGCGTACGCTGCTGTTCGGGCTGCTGGCCCTGTCCGTGCCCGCGGCCCTGGCCATGCGGATGGAGCCGCATTTCGACTCGCTGCTGCAGTTGCCGGAGGGTACGACCTCCAGACGCGGATACGACATCGCCGAGTCCCATTTTTCCAGAGGCCAGATCTACTCCACCATGTTGCTGTTCACCTTTGACGAACAGCCCGCCCCGGCGCCGCGCCTGCGCGAGGCCAGCCGCCGGCTTCGAGACCGCCTGCTCACGTTGCCGGGTGTCGAGGACGTGTATTCACTGGACTCGCCGGCCGGCAAGAACATGTCCACGGGCCGGCGCAATCCGTTCGGCCGGCTCTTCACCGCGCTGACCCAGTCGGCGGATTCGTACTACCTCTCCGATCAAATGCCGGCCCTGCGCTTCGAGATCCTGATCAATGAGCCGCCGTTTTCCATTTCGGCCATGAAGCTGGTCGAACGTGTGGATGAGATTGCCCGCGAGTGGGGGGCTCAGGTGACCGCTCAGGGGCGGCAAGCCCAGGTGCATCTTTCCGGGCTGACGCCTTACATCATGGCCGTTCGCGACGTCTCCGGCCGCGACCAGCGCCGAGTCATGATCGTTGCCACCATTGCCATCGCGGCCATCGTTCTGGTGCTGATCCGTGACCTGCCCCTGACGCTCTTCATGGTTTTCGCGACGTTGTTGACCTACGGTGCGACGCTCAAGTTGACGGAGGAATTCTTCGCCCACGTCATGGGTCTCAGCGGCATCGACTGGAAGGTCCGGCTGATCGTGTTTGTGATCGTGGTGGCGGTCGGGCAGGACTACAACATCTTCCTGGTCAGCCGCCTCATGGAAGAGCGGCGGCATGCGGGCCTCGCCGAGGCCGTTCGCCGGGCGGTAATCAGCACCGGGTCGGTCATCAGCAGTTGCGGCATCATCATGGCCGCCACGCTGGGCTCCCTCTGGGCCGGCAAGCTCTCGCTGCTCCAGCAGGTCGGCTTCGCCCTGGCCCTGGGCATCCTGATCGATACCTACTTCGTACGGCCGATCCTTATCCCCAGCTTCTTCCTGACCGTCAGGCAGCGTCTCCTGAAGAGGGAGAGCCTGATGCCCGAAGAATGACCGACGTCCCGACGCCTGCTCCCGAAAAGGTGTACCTCTGCTCCTGTGCAGTTCCAGCGCGCGCCTGCTACGGACGCCAAGTGAATCTTCTGCGTTGAACGCACCACACACCGCCACCTTCAGGTGGACACACGCCCCACACAGGGGCGGCGAGAAAGTGGTCACGGGTTCCGCTTCGCTGCACTGGTGGCTACTCTCACCTGGCCCCTCTCGGGGCCACAGGCGATTACCCGAGCGACAAACACATCTCCAGCCTCAGACTCACTCCCGCTTCAGCCGGGCTTGCGGTTGATGCCGTCGGTACCCTTATTGGTTGTCCAAATCGTGAATCCACCTCTGGAAGAGGTGGGCCACCCACCCGATCAGCAGCGGAGGCGATCAACAGCCAGGTAGAAACCTGCGCAAGTTCGCAACGAAAACCGCCGGAAATCTCACCTTCCTTCCGATGGGACTCACGGACAGTTCATCGGACTCTACCTATTTGAGATACCCCGCCTGGACTGCTTCATCGAGGAACGGTTGCAGGTAAGTCCACGTGAAGAAAGCCACATCCGTGATGCCGGCTTCCCGGGCCAACCGGCGGTACTCGGCGATCTCCCGCGCCTCGCTGATCCGGCCATGGCTGGTGCGGACGCCAAGGCAGAGGCTGATCCGGGCCTTGCCGCCGGATTGCTTCAGCGTTTGCACCGCCTGCCGCATGCGCTTCTCAAAAACCTCCAGATACTTCTCGCCATAGTTGTCTCGGTAGCAGTAGCCCGACACGTTGATCATGTCCACGTAGCCGCGGGCCGCCCATGTCTTCCAGTCCTGGGAGACGTTATGCCCGGCCACTACGTGCGGCCCCCAGGTGTACAAGCCAATCTGCAGGCCGGGACGAATCCGGCGGGTCTCCTCGCTGATCATGCGGGCCAGTTCGGTCAAACCCTGCGTCTTGAACGCCCCCAGGCGGGCGGCACGCTCGGTGGATTCGGCGGGCGTGTCGCTCGAAAGCTGCTTCTCAAAGTCCGCCTCCGATGCGGGATCGAGCTGCACCACCTGGCTGGGAAAGCGCAGATAGTCCAGCAACAGGCCTTCCGGCTCGTACCGTCGAACGATCTCGCAGACCATCTCCGTCATCCACTTCCGCGCGGCGGGATTGCACGGCGAGAGATAGCCGATCGGCTTGCCGGTCTTGTTCCGCAGGGCCCACTCCGGACGATTCAGCAGGATGCCGGCCGGGGCCTTCTCGCCGCCACTGGGCAGCACGCAGATCACCGGCCACACGGCCAGCTTGCGCTCGCGGGCCAGGGCCATGATGTCCGCCAGTGCGTCCCAGTCCTTGTACTTGCGAGCCGGCACGACGTCGCTCTCGTAAGCGGCCTTCCCGGCAGTGTCCTTCACGTAGGGCATCACCACGCGCAGGCCGCTGGCTTTGAAGGCGTCCAGCGCCTCGGCCAGGGCCGCCCGCCGGCCGGCGGCATCGGTTTGCCGGCCGATGACTTGGTCGATGTGCATGTACGCGGCACGAAAGGGCTCCGCCGGCTGGTTGGTCGGCGCCGGTTCGGCCAGGCCCGGGCGGGCCATGGCCAGAAGCACGATAACGCTCACTACGGCATGTCGTTTCATGGTCTTCTCCTGATGATGCGCCCGTCAATGGCCCAGACGCCGTGCACGCCGTTCACCGTGGCGGACGATAGCGCGGTGACGGTATTCGCATCTTTGACGAAAAGCGAGTTCCATGCCTGGTATCCCCGGTCCGGAGCGGGCAGGGGATAGGTCTTGTTGGTGAAGTTCTTCCCATCGGAGTCGCCGATACACACGGCCATCCGGCAGCGCTCCATGGTGCCAGAGGAACCCTCCTGGTACGAGAGCAACGTCTCGCCGGTGGGCAGTTGCCGCAGGCAGGGGGCGCCGCCGTACCAGGCCGGGTCCAGTGGTTCCGTCAGGGCCCCGCGGCGCCTGGGACTGTCCCCTTCCACCACGCCCGAACGCCAGTTGTCCGTCAGGCTGGTATGAAAGACCACCGGCTTGAAGCGTTCGCCGGCGTAGCCGTTGTCCTCGATGGCCACGACGATGCCGCGCCCGTTGGCCAGCAGCAGGGGGGCGGGCATGCCGTCACGGTAGCCTTTGCGCAGGGCGATGCGCTCCGCCTTGCTCCAGGTCTTGCCGCCATCGTGCGAGCGCAGCAGGGCGATTTCCTGCTCGGCCGTGGTTTTGAAGGGAGCCTCGTTGGAGAAGTAGACCTGCACCTCGCCCGAGGGAAGCTGCAGCCCTGCCGGCTCCCAGCAGCCGTCCTGGAAGGTGGTTCCGGCCTCATAAAGGGTCTGAGGCTTCGACCACGTCCGGCCATGGTCCTCGCTGTGGGCCATGCGAATCCGGAATGGCCGGGTGAGGAGCCCCTGCGGGGCCTCTTTATGCTGGTATTTGACCGCCGCAAGAGGCCGTTCGTTCCAGAAGTACAGCAGCGTCCCGTCCTTGAGCGGCAGGAGGTCGGCATTGGTCAGCCAGCACTCCGGCTCCTCGGCCACCAGGATCGGCTCCTTCCAGGTCATCCCCTCGTCCGCGCTGTGGCGGATCCACATTTTGCGATCGCGGTCAAAGACGCAGGCGATTTGCCCGCCGGCCAGCCGGGCCATGCGCCCGTAGTCGGCGCCGCGCTCGATAAGCCGAAGAGTGCCGCTATCCCAGGCGATCGTGGGCAGGGCGGGTTGAGAGGTGGGCTGTGCCCACAGGATGCCGGGGACAATGAGCAGTGTGGCTAAGTTGCACAGCATGACCGAGCACCAGCCCTTCTCGCGTCTTCGTGCTCTTGCAGTCCAATGTCCTGGTTCAGCGGATGGTCAGCCGATCGGAAGCCCCGGCCGCCTCGTAAATCTTCCTGACCTTCTCCACGCCCTCGCCTTTGGCCCCGATGAGGGTCAGCGGACGCGGGGCCAACGCCCCCAGCACGTCGGGTATGTCGCAGACCCGCAGCACGTTCATCAACACCGGCGCCTTCGGATCCATGTGACTCATGGGCGGATCGATCAGCGTGACGCCCGCAACGTCAGGTTCGAACAGGGCCGCGTACGCGGCGATAATACCCTCCGTACCTTGTCCCACAAGTTGCACCGGCACGCCAGGCTTTATGGTGGTGCGTGCGGACCGAATGGCCGCCATCACATCCCACACGCGGCCCGCGTCCACCGTCCGGCCAACCAGCGGATGCGAGCGCACCACGCGATTGGGCGGACTCTTGGTATCCCACCGGGTCCGACCCTGGCCGCGGGTCTCGCACAGGAGAACCTCATCGTCCGGCCGGCGGAGGTCATCCAGCCAGGACGGCTGGGTGGCCACGCCTTCCGGCCCCGTCAGCGCCAGGAGGCAACGACCGGGCTTTTCGTCGGCCGCAAGCCGGCGCACGTAGATGGTAATCCCCTCCTCCGATTGCAGCGGCGCCATGTCGCCGGCGGGCAGCTCCCCGGCAGGCGGTGTGATCAGTTCCGGGAACTGCCGGAAGCTGGTCTCGCGAAGCCGCTTCAGCAGGTTCGCCTTCCATGGCTCAAAGTCGCCGGCCCCGGGCACCTCTACGTTCGCCATCGGGACGAACAGCTCGTCGATGCGCGTATTGATCTGATCCTTGGGCAAATCTTCGTCGCGAGGGAATACGCGCAGCTTCTCCAGTGGAATCGGATACACCGCCTTAGTACCTTCGCCGGTCACCAGGTCCTGTTCGCTGTCCGTCACCGGCCGCGGGTCGTTCTTGAGATGGCTGTTGATGAATCGGTAGACCCCCTGACGGATATCCTGCCGGTAGGCGTGGCCGCCGATGCTCACCAGGGTCTCGAAGCGATCCCCGGCGCCGAAAAGCGAATAAAACCGCTCCAGCCGGTTGGAAATGCGCTCGTTGCCGTCCATGGGGAAGAGCGCGTCCGCGTCGCTGTTGATGAACAGCAGCGGCCGTGGGGCGATCAAGGCGGCGATCTGCGTCCAGGGCCAGGTGTAGGCGTTATATACGAACATGCAGTCGCAGTGGCGATTGACCGTGCTGTCGGCCACGTAACAGGTCAGGTCCGACCATCCGCTGATCGGCACCGCCACCTTCACCCGATCATCCATCGCGGCCAGGTACACGGTCGAAGCCCCGCCGCCGCTGAGCCCGGTGACCGCGATCCGCTCCGGATCCACGTCGGCGCGGCTGGCCAAGTAGTCCAACCCCCGGATGCCGTTCCAGCACTCCACCCCGGCCGGCGTGTACCCGCGCGAAACCCACCAGTATCGTCGCTCGCGATACGTGCCGTGGTGAATGCCGGCGATCTCGCTAAGCTGCACCGTGTCAATAATCAGGCATACGTAACCATGCTTGGCGAACCAGATGGGCGAGGACTGATAGCCGGTCTTGACGCCGTTTCGCCCCCGGTTCCCGTGGCCGCATACGTACAGCACCGCCGGCAGACGCTCGCCGGCCGGGATCGCGGCGGGGCGGTAGAGGTTCGCTGTAACGTACAGGCCCGGCCGGCTCTGGTAGTGCAGAAGGTCAACCACATACCCATCGCGCTGCAGCGTCCCCGTCACCGTGGCGTTCAACGGCGTTCGCTCCGGCAGCGGGTCCAGGCCCAGCATGTACTGAAGTTGCTTGCGCAACTCCGGCCGGCGCGACAGCCACTCCTCGGCGGTTTTGAAATTGCCTGGGAAGGGGGCCTCAACTTCGCTGGTGAGCCGGGCCAGGTAAGCTTCGATCATGGCATCGCCCGGCAGCGGCTCCGGTGGGCTGGCCGGCGGCTTGGCCGCCAGCACGGGCAGGCATACGAGCAGAACGGGAACGAGCCGGGATAATCTCACGTGCATGAACAGATCCTCCGTTGATACAGGTAAGATAACCGCAAATCCGTTCTTGGGCACGGACCCCAAATAGAAACCACGAACCGGCAAGCCGATGGCTCACAGGTTCGTGGAATTCATCCGTCAGATACTTCAGACCGGGCGGCCCATCTTTTCAGAGGCCGGTTCGCGCTTTCCGCAGTCCAGGCCCCCGGGATGGCAGCGCGTACAGTGACGCAACTAGGCGGTGGCCTTTTCCGGCTTCCAGACGCGCTTGACGGGCTTGGTGATCAGGCCGTTTCGGATCGCCTTGGTGCTGACCTTCACGCGGACAACCTTGCCGTCGATGACGGCACGGACCTTCTGAACATTGGGCTTGATCTTGCGCTTGGTCTTGCCGGTCACTTTCCGGCCGACGCCGCCCAGGTACTTGGCCTTACCGCGGCGGGCATACTTGCGGCCGACGGTCGTTCGCTTTCCGGTAAACGCACAAACACGAGACATCGAATCACCTCACGACTGCACAGCTAAAGTCTAAGCCTTTGTCGAGCCCCGTATTATAACCAGGCCCATCCGGTTTACAAATCTAAACTGCCGACTGTCCCGCCGGGTGGTTGAATTCAGACCGAGCGCCCCGGGTAGTGGGGGTGAAATCGTAAGGGCTTTTAAGCACAGGGTTTATGTGTGGAATCGGCGGTTCGCTTGGGGCCGGGAGCCGTTTAAGAGGGACTGCCGTCGCCGTCCGCTCACTCCCGGCAAGGGGGATTGGTTGGCCCCGAATCGCCGGGCGGCGGCCTGTTTCGCTCCGATGTGTGCGCTGGCCGACCCGAGCCCAGACGAGGGCAGCGCGCCCGTAGCGCAGAGGTGGGGTTGAGGATCCTGTTCTTCCCGTCCCTGAGGCCCTTTCCGCTATTCTTCGCAGACAGGTGCAGCGCCCCCGGACCGCGCGCAGGACAGGCCGTGAAGAACTTGGCTGCTCAGCCTGCGGCATTCATGGACGATCACCCGTCTTGGCCTGCTCGTTGGCCGGACGATGCCGTCCGTCTTGCGAACACAAACGCCCCTGCCGGTGTTAGTGCAGAAAATGACAGTCCTTGCATTCAGGTCGATCACGGCATAAAATAAGCTGATTGGTTTGTTGAATGAGCCCGATTTGCGGCGCTTGATGACCAGGTTACACCGCCTTTCCGCTCATTCTTCCAGCCTTTCTCAGGCCTCCCTTTGGCCTCTTCCTTCTGCGACTCGGAATGCATGAATGAGTCGCGAATGCCCTCGCACAGGAGAAAACAACGTGGGCAAGAAATTGTACGTCGGGAATTTGGGATACGGCATCACCAGCTCCGACCTGGAGCAACTGTTTGCTCCGCACGGAACGGTGGAGAGCGCGGAAGTCATCAGCGATCGCAGCACCGGCCGGAGCAAGGGCTTCGGCTTTGTGCAAATGGGCACCGATCAGGAGGCCCAGGCCGCGGTGACAGCCCTGAACGGTCAGTCCGTGGAAGGCCGGGCGCTCACGGTCAATGAAGCCAGGCCCCGCGAAAGTCGCAGCGGCTTCGGCGGAGGCCGGGGCGGCTACGGTGGCCGCAGACGCTACTGATCATCCAGTTAAGCTGGAGGAAGGCCACGAAGGTGGCCTTCTTCTTTTCCCCAGGCGCTTTTCCGGGAGCATGCACATGGTTAAATCCAAAGAGCAGATTATCGAAGATATCCGGGGGCATATGCAGAAGCGGGGCGGGGCGTATGGCGACTGGTTTGTGGGCATCGGTTCCAAAGCGAGAGAGTGTCTCTTCGAGGAACACCACGTCAAGAAGGTGGGCGACCACTGGATTCTCCGACGGGCGGACTCCCCGCGAACGGCTCGCGACGTGCTCGACTATTTCGCCAATATCCTCGCTACGGACTACGGCGACTGCACGGCCGACCACGCGGGCAGTGCGGTCTATGCCTACAGGAAATCGGGCCACACGCAGCCGTGAATTTTAACAGTCCATGCGATGCGGGACCCAATCATGCTGCAGGAAGAAAAAGAGCGGCTTCTTGACCTGCTTCAGGCAAGGAGCAACTGGTGTCAACATGCCGAGGCGCGTGATCGGCGCGGTCACGCGGTGCATTACGACGACCCCGCGGCTGTTGCCTGGGACCTGACCGGGGCCGTCTGTGTGCTTTTCGGATGGGGGCGGGCGCTGGAACTGTTTTCGCAGCTTGAACGGCAACTGGTGGGGCGCAGGCGCCCCGCCAGGCGTTGCTTCAGCCTGCAGAACAACGATCCTCAGATCTGTTCGATGGTGGCGGTCCAGGAGTTTAATGATCGCAGCGACACCACCTACGAGCTGGTGATCGACCGGTTGCAAGCCATGTCCGTATACAGGCCGGAGTCCCGAACTGAAGGCGCGGAACGGGCGCTGGCGTGAAGAACTCAATTCGACCGTTGCCGGTTTTCCGGATCGAAGAGTGTTTCGACTGTGCTTTGCGGATCCATACCCCGCCTCCCAAGGCTGCGTGACGCGTCAACGCGCGTTGCCGTGGAAACAGAAAGCAGTATCGTTGTCGGAATGAAGATGGCTTCATGGGCCCGGCGCCTGCGGGTTCTTGAGGCATAACGCAACTCCCGGCTCTTGCGGCCCCTGGCCACTTGCCCACCGCCTGAAGCCGGGCATATAAAAGATCAAAAGGCAGTGGATTTCAGATTTCAACCCAAAGCAGCTCTGACGGGGTTTCCCAAAACCCGCGTTGAGTTGTTTTCGTCATGTGAGCGACCTATGAACGTGCTTTTAGTTTCCCCCGGCCATCCGGACACCTTTTGGAGTTTCAAGCATAGCCTGCGTTTTCTTTCCCGGAAAGCCTGTTTCCCGCCCCTGGGCTTGTTGACCGTGGCGGCCATGCTGCCACGGGAATGGCAGCTCAAACTGATCGATCTCAATGTGAGCCGCCTGCACGACCGTGATATCGAATGGGCTGACTACGTCATGATCTCCGCCATGCTGGTGCACGCGGAGTCGGCCCGAGAGGTGATCGCTCGCTGCCATACCGCGGGCAAGCCGGTCATTGCCGGCGGGCCGCTGTTCACCACCAGCCACGATCAGTTCCCGGAAGTGAAGCACTTCGTTCTCGGCGAGGCCGAAGACCTGATGCCGGAACTGGTTGCGGACATGATCGCCGGCACGGTCAAACCCCGATATCAGAGCCCCAAGCGGCCGGATGTAACCCAAACCCCGCCGCCGCGCTGGGATCTGATCAGGATGAAAGATTATGCGGTGATGCCGCTGCAATTCTCGCGCGGGTGCCCGTTCAACTGCGAATTCTGCGACATCATCGTGATGAACGGCCGCGTCCCGCGGGTCAAGACGCCGCAGCAGATGATCGCCGAATTGAATTCCCTTGTTGCCGCCGGCTGGGACTCTTCCATCTTCATCGTGGACGACAACTTCATCGGCAACAAGGTGAAGGTCAAGGCGTTCCTGCGCGAGCTGATCGCCTGGCGCGAGCATTACAAGGGCAACATCACCTTCTTTACCGAGGCGTCGCTGAACCTGGTGGATGAGCCCGAGCTGCTCCAGATGATGGCGCAGGCGGGTTTCACCCGTCTCTTCGTGGGTATTGAGACACCCGAGGAAGACAGCCTGCTGGAGTGCGCCAAGGTCCAGAACACCAAGCGCAACCTGCTGACGGCCATCAGGACCATTCAGCAGGCGGGCATTGAAGTGATGGGCGGGTTCATTGTCGGATTCGACGCCGATCAGCCCAACATCTTCGAACGGCAATTCAAATTCATCCAGGAGGCCGGCATTGCCGCCGCCATGGTGGGCCTGCTGACCGCGTTGCCGGAGACACGTCTGTTCAAGCGGCTGGCCGCTGAGGGCCGCATTCTGCAACAGAGCAGCGGCAACAACCTCGATGGCGTGCTCAATTTCGTGCCCAAGCTGGATCGCGAGCTGCTCACCAACGGGTATCGGGCACTGCTCAAGCATCTGTATGCGCCGAAGGTCTATTATCGCAGGGTTCTTACCTTCCTCGAAACCTATCGCCCGCAGCCCCGTCGGGCGTCGATCACCTGCGAGGATTTCATGGCCTTCCTGAAGTCGCTGTGGATCATGGGCGTGGCGGCCCACGGCCGGTTGGAGTACTGGAAGTTTTTGGTCAAGGCCTTCAAGAGGAACCGGGCGGCCTTCGCCGACGCCGTGCGGCTGGCCATCTACGGCTATCACTTCCGTCGGGTCGCCGCTACGCTGGGCGGGCAGGCTGTGCCCTCGGAGCTTGACCGCCAGTTCACCTGAAGGGCCTGATCGACAGCCCGTCGGGAGTGGCGCGTACCTCGATCGCTCCGTGGTCGGCGGTGTTGAAGTATTGTCTTCCCGTTACCAGTTCGAGGATCCCGTTGGTGGTATCCCGGTCCCGCTGGCCGCTCGAGCGGATGCAGCAGGCCGGGTCCACCGCCCTGATCAATGCCCCCGTTGCCGGCGTTACGCCGCCGTGATGCGGCAGCACCAGCACGTCCGCCTTCAAATCGCACCCCGAGAGCAGATGCCGCTGGGCGAATTCCTCGATGTCGCCGCACAGGAGAATGCGCGTGCCTGCATAAGTGATTCGCAGAACCAGTGAGGAATCGTTGGCTCCCACGATGGTCAGAAGCTCCGGCCGTGGCGGCCACAGCACTTCAATCCTGGCCCCGTATTCATCGTGCAGCCGCTCTCCCGCATGGATAGTCCTCCACGGGATAGAGCGGGAAGCCAGATAATCAATCAACCGGCCGGCCGGTCCGGCGGTCCGCCCCGGCATCCGGAAATGCGATGCGGTGACCAGCTCTTTGACGTGGACCTCTTCGAGCAGGTCCGGCACCCCGCTGAAGTGGTCGAGTTGCGGATGACTGAGCACCAGGGTATCGATCGCTCGGAGACGCTTGTGGGCCAGAAACGGACCCACCGTCCACCGCTGGATATCGTATGGCGGGCGCGTGCCCAGGTCATACATGAAGGTCTTTCCGCCGGGCATCTGGAGCACGCAGGCGGTGCCGTCGCCGACGGATAACACGTGCAGCTCCAACGAGTCGGCAGGGCCTCTCGGCACCAGGTTCCAGGCGGCAAGCAGGGCGAATCCCACCGCCGCCCCCGCGACCCACCTCCGACGAATGTTCAGAGGTGCCGCCACGATCCACAACCCCAGCACTCCCAGCCCGGCCGCCGAAAGCCAGGCGGGCATCTCCGGCGTCCGCCACCCCGAGCCGGGCAGCCGATCGAGCAGGCGGATCAGCCCAATCAGGGCGTCGGTCAACATCCCCAGCGGCCAGCCGGCCACAAAGGATGCCGGCGGAAAGATCCACGACAACACCGTCTTGACCAGCCCCAGCAGCAACACCGCCGACATCGGAATCGTGACCAGAACGGTATTGATCCATCCCCAGGGCGGAACCTGCCGGAAGTGATAAGAGCTCACCAGAGCCCCGACACCCCAGGCGGCCACACTGATCGCCAACGCCCAACCCAGTTGCCGTAAGGCCCCATCCAGCACACGCCGCGGCCACGAGGGTGGGTTGAGCATGTATTGGATCTCCGGCTGGAGCAGCGGATCGTCCCGGCCAAGAAGCCGGTCATACGCCCGCTTGCCCAGGGCATGCACCCGCGGTGACAGGTACATGAGGGCCATCAGCGTCAGAAACGAAAGCTGAAAGCCGGGGTCAAAGAGCTGGGTCGGACGCAGGATGAGCAGGATGATCGCCGCCAGGGCCAGCCCGTTGGCCGATCGCAGCGGACGTCGGGCGAGAATGGTGATGCAGAACACCACGGCCATAATGGCCGAGCGGATGACGGCCGGACTGGGTTCCGTCAATGTCGCGTAGGCTATCACCAGCAGGATGGCCCACACCGCGCACCGGCGTCTCGATTGGCCCACCAGCCAGCCGACTGCCCACACGAAGGCCATCAGCACGCCGACATGAGCGCCGCTGACGCTGAGATAATGCACTGTGCCGGTGTTGATGAAGGCCTGGTTGAGGTCGTCATCCACCGCGCTGCGCTGCCCAAGCACCAGCGCGTCCAGCAGCCGGGCGCCGGGCTCGTCCTCCTGGAAGGTCTGTTCGCGAATCGCGGCGCAGGCCCGCCGGCGAACGACATTCAGCCACCGGTCGCGCCAGTCAGGCGAGGCCAGCACGGTCACGTTGGAGGCATGTTCGCAGCTCATGCCCACCAGCACGCCGTTCCGGCGGCTGATCAGCGTCCAGTCGCGTTCGCCGGGGTTGGCCGGCGGGACCGGCCGGTGCAGCGTCCCGAACAATTCGACCTGGTCGCCCGGGCTGATTCCCAATACCGGCTCCCGCACCACGACCGCGACCAGTCCGCTCGCCGGAACCGGCCCGGCCACGCCCTCCACCTGTTGGGCTTCGATGAGCAGGCGGGTGCGCGGAAGCTGCCGGATCCACGTGATGTGCCCTGTCGACAGGGGCGCGATCAGCGGCCCCCGCACCACTACGCCCACGACCCGGGCGGGCGCGGGTTCGTCGTTCGTGTAACGGACCAGGTGGTCATCAGGCCAGTGCCGGAAGTGCAGGTCGTGGAGGGTCGCTCCCAACGCCGCCGCCGCCAGCGCGACGGCAACGTGGCCGACGGCAATCCGGCGTCCGAGGCGCAGGAGCATGGCCCCGGCCGCCAGCATGACCGCCAGTGCTGCCGGGAAGGGGATGGAGACCACCGAATCCAGAAAGATACCGACCGTCAGCCCGATCGCCGGCGGAACAAGCGGTTCACCGGCCAGCCACTGCAACACGATCTCACCGCGGCGCTGCGAACGCGCGCTTGCCGTGTCGAGGGTCTGTGTAGAAGGCGGGGGCGGTAGGGTCGTCTCGGGCATGGCGGCATCTACCGGCGACAGGGGGCGTTGCCTCGATGCACACCATGCGAATGGACGGCCGGCTTGTCAAGTCTGAAGTGAACAGTAGCCGCTCCCCGGTAATCGGTCCCAAGAGTCCCTGCGGACTGGTGACTGAAAACCGGAAGCCGGCTACTGGCGATTCAGTACCCTTGATGTCAGGGCCGGTCAGGACGGGTCCACATCACGTATAGCGAGTGGCGGTGCCACGGTTGATGAAGAGCCGATACAGGAAGAGCAGTAGCATGGCCCCCAGGATCGAGGTAATGAGCCCCGCGGGTTCGCCGGGAGCATACCAGCCGATCAGCCGACCGAGGAAGCCCGCCACGATGGAACCGGCAATACCCAGGAGCATGGTCACGATGATTCCCCCTGGGTCACGGCCGGGCATCAGAAGCTTCGCAATGGCCCCCACAATAATGCCGATCAGAATCATCCAGAGTACGTACATACTCCAGCTCTCCTTTCGTTTCGTTCAGCGCGGTGTTGCGGCAAAAGATTATTCCCCCGCCAGGACGAGGCGGAACGACTCAACAGGCATGAATTTTCATTAGGATAGCGTGCGGAGGGCTTACCAAGACTTATCAACATTTAACGACACGTCGGTAGCCGACTATTTCCGCTCCGTAGGAGGCACGTCGGTGAGTACCCGTCCATGCAGGAACACCAACCATCGATGTGCGACTTGCCGGCGAAATGCCTTCTCCACGGCCAGGGCGTAGATGTCGAGCTGCGCGCGATACGTATTGGCCCGCTCCTCGCAGGCCCTGGCGGGCAGCATGTCCGTCTTGTAGTCCACGATCTCCAGCCCGTCGGGCGCATCCAGGATGAGATCGACCACGCCGCGGACGAGGATCGTGTCGCGATAGTCCTGCCCGACAATGTGCGGATCGTATAGCCGCGGGTCGATGCGCGCTTCGAACGCCACTTCGCGATGAACCCCGGAAGCGCAAGCGCGGATGCGCTGCCCCAGCGGTGTGCGGAAGAACCAGGCGGCCGACTCGACAAGCACCGATTCGGCCTCGACCGGGCTCATCCGGCCCTGGTCGCATAACCTCGTAAGTTGCCGCCGCAGGTCTTCCAGGTCGCAGGGCGCCGAGAGATCCACAAGCTGAAGAAAGCGATGCGTGGCCGAACCGCGAACCGTCGGATCACCCACCGCCTTTTCCGTGACAAAAACGCACCGGGGCGGTTCCGCGCTTCGCCAGGCCTTCGGCATGCGCTCGTCCAGATCGGCGCTGCCGTCCCAGCGGCGCTTCAGTTCGCCTACGGCCAGCCGGCCTGGAATGGTAGTCAGCGGCTGTGCCGGATACGCTTCGCGCAAGCTCGCGATCAGCCGGTGCGCGTCTTCGATGCCCGTCACCGGCTCATCATCCGGCAACGGCTCCAGCCTCGCGATGCGGACCAGGACCTCGGCCTGGGCCTCACGGACGGCAGGTGGAATCCGCCATTGATCGGTCGCTGCACGCGTATAGGTGGTAATCGCGAACAGGGGGGCGGACGATGCGCAGCCGCGCGAGGCGTCGGGCCCTTCGCCGGCCTGTGGGTCGCCGTTCTGTCCCTGGCGATCATGCCAGCCAACCTGCTCAACCGGTACCGTGGCGATCGCCGCCAGCAACCAGTCCAGGGCGCAGGATGCCGATTCAAGCTGGAGTCGGGGCAGGGCCCGCCGGGTGTCCGCACCGCCATTGGCCCGCTGCATGGCCCGAACCATGGCCACGCGGTCGGGGCTGATCCGACCAAGCAGCACGAGATGCTCGCGAGCCCGCGTGAGCGCGACATACAACACCCGCAGTTCCTCCGCCAGACTCTCACGAATCGTGTCATCGACGGCAAGCTGGTGAGCCAGGGTCGGATAGAGAATGCGTTTCTCCGGCTCGGAGGCGCGCATGGCGATGCCGTGCTGGCGATCCACCAGCACCGCGCTGCGGGCGTCCTCGAGGTTGAAGCTCTTCTGGAGGTCGGCCATGATCACCACCGGGAACTCAAGCCCCTTGCTGGCGTGGATGGTCATGATGCGAATGCAGTTCTCGTCGCCGCCGATACCTGCCTGGCGCGGCTGGCGGTCCCGCGCCATCAGGTCTTCGAGGAAGTGCAGAAACCGCCGCAGACCCTGACGCGAAAAGTGGCCGAACTGCCGGGCCAGCTCGTGCAGTTGCACAAGGTGATCGCGCCGCCGAACGCCATCCGGCAGACCACAGACATACGAGAGGTAATTCGCCTCTTCGTACAGCTCCCACAGCACGTCGGCCACCGGCGTCCGCTGGGCGCGCGTGCGGTAATAGTCCAGTCGCTCCAGCAGTTTGTTGAGCTTTTGGCGGATGGTGGTGTCCGTGCCTTCAGCCGCATATTGGCGCACCGCCGCATGGAAGGGCACCTCGCGGTCGATCTGGCGGATTTGAAACAACTCCGTCTCATCAAACGGCATGCCCAGGATCGGCGAACGCATGACCGCCGCCAGGGGGATATCCTGTTGCAGGTTGTCCAGCACCTGCAGGACCGCCATGCAATCGCGGAACTCGGTGGTGTCCAGTGTCGTGGCCTGCCGCTCGATCCGAACTGGCACCCCCATGCGGCGCAGCACGTCGGCAATCGGCTCGGCCTTGAAGCGCAGCGAGCGCAGCAGAATGACGATATCCCGGTACTCGATCGGGCGGGCCACGGGCACGCCGCCGGGCGTCTCCGGGCGACCGGCCACGTGCCAGCGCCGGCCGATCTGTCCCTGGCCCATCCAGTGACGCACCAGCCGGCCGATCAGGTAACCCTCGCGTTCGATGCCTTCCAGCTCTTCGACCGCGGATTCTTCGCCGCCGGCCGCCGATTCGGCCTCCTCATCGCCATCATCCGCGGCGGCCGTCCGCGTCCGTTCCGTTACCGGTTCGAGCAGGTGCATTTCGATGGCCGGCCGGTCGAACGTCGGCCCTTCGGCTTGCTCGGGATAAGTTGCGCCTGGGTGAAGCCGGGCCTGGTCGTCGTAATCGCTCCCGCCGAAATCCCGGCTCATGAGCGTTTCGAACAGCAGGTTGATCGCATCGATCACGCCTGGACGGCTGCGATAGTTCTTCTGCAGCGGAATGACCCGCCCAATGGTCGATCCCTGTGCAAAGCGGTCGGCCCGTGCCGTGAACAACGTCGGCTCGGCCAGCCGGAACCGGTAGATCGACTGCTTGATGTCGCCCACCGTGAAAAGATTGCCCTCCGGCGGGTCGGCTGACTCGCGGCTGACAAAACGCAGGATGCGCTCCTGCAGCGGGTCCACGTCCTGGAACTCATCCACCAGCACGTAGCGGTAATGCTTCTGAAGGCGCCGGGCCACGTCCGAGGGTTTCGAAGGGTCGTCCGGATCGGAAAGCAGCCGCAGGGCGCGCCGCTGCAGATCGTTGAAATCGACCACCGCCTGCACGGCCTTGGCCTCCGCGTAGCGACGGTCGAACTCGCGCACCAGGTGCACCAGCGTCCGCACGTACGGCGCGACGCGGGTGAGGCCCTCGCGGTATTCCCCGGCGGTGAACGCGCACAGCCGCTGCCGGAGACGCTGCTCGAAATAGACCTTCAGCTTGTCCCGCTGGGCCTTGGCGGCATCGAAGGCGGCCTTGTCCTCGTCGGAGAGCTTCGTTGGCCGGCGGGTCTTCCATTCGATTTTGTGCGCCCGGATAGCCTCCGCCACCGTTTCCCAGCACTCCGGCCTGTCGGGATCCAGCGCGTCGAGCCATTGCTTCAGCGTGAAGTAGTGTTCCGTCACCGAATCGGCGTGCATTTCCGCCACCGGCCAGGTCGCGTGAATGGCCTCCGCGAGATACCGGCAGTAATCCATCTGGGACAGCAGCTCTTCGCGTAACCGCTTGCACTGGATGGCGTGCAGGTCGGCCGGGAGGCTGTTCGGGTCCTCCGGCCGCAGACGCCGCAGCGAGTCGTCGAGCCACTGCTGCGGATCCGGCAACGTGCTGATGAAATTGTGGATCTGCAGGATGATCCGGCCGACCTTGTAGTCGTCCCCAGCGCCGTAGTCGTCCACCAGGGCTTGGAAGGCCAGTCCATCCGCATCGTTCGAGGCGTACAGGCTCAGGAACAGCTCATCCAGGACCTCGTCGCGTAGAAGGTCGGCTTCCTCTTCGCTGAGCACGGAGGCCTGCGGATCGACTTCGGCCTGTGGGAAATAACGCTCGATGAGCGTCTTGCAGAACGAGTGAATGGTCGAAATGCTGGCACATTCCAGCAGATAGATCTGCCGCTGGAGCCGTTCGTCGTCGGGTTGCTCATCGAGCCGGCGGCGCAGGGCCGAGCGGATTCGTGCCCGCATCTCCTCGGCGGCGGCGTCAGTGAAGGTCACCACCAGCAGCTTGTCGATATCGCAGCGTTTCGGTTCCTCCACGTCGCAGACCAGCGCGACGCAACGCTCGGCCAGAACGGTGGTCTTGCCCGACCCCGCCGCGGCCGACACCAGCAGGCTGCAGCTCGTCTCGCGGATGGCTTCAAGCTGGGCCGGTGACAGATGGCCCAGACCGTCAGACTGTGGCTCGCGCGTAGGCATAGCGCTCCCGTAAGGTTTCTGCGACCTTTCAGACTCACGGCATGAAGGCTGAAAAAGCGGAGTGGATTGCCTGCTCTCACCTCAAGCCTTCATCCCCCCTCAAGCCTCGTTCCTTTCCTTCTTCCTTCCTGTTCATCATCTATTCATTGGGCGGCGTGCGGTCCTCGTGGAGCCTCACCCCGCCCCGTTGGGGCGGGAGATTCGATTGCGCCGCTTCCTAACCACCAGTTCCGCTTCGCTTCACTGGTGGCTACTCTCACATGGCCCCTTCGGGGCCTTATCTGCCGTCCCTTGCCTCTCATCCCTCGCCCCTCACCCCTCGCCCCTCACCCCTCGTCCCTCCTCATCCGCTCAAACACCTCCGCCTTCTTCAACGCCTCCAGCGCTCGCGGCAACTGCGTCTCGATCTCGTACCGGCACACCGGCTTGTACTGGCACCACGAGCAGGGCGTTTGTCGCCGCAGCCGGTATGGGCTGATGGCGATGTCGCCGTCGATCAATCGATCCGCCAGTTCGGCCATGCGCTCGGCCGTATGGGCCAGCAGGGCCTGGAAGTCGTCCTGCCGGGCCAGATCGCAATTGCTGTACGGCTCGCCCTTCACCGTCAGCCTGGCGGCCATGAACTCGGAGGAGCCGCCCGGTTCAACCGTCTTGTCCAGCGTGTCCAGCGCCGAGCAATCCGCGATGCCGCGCCACCGGTACGACTGTTTCTTCTCCTCGCTCGGATGGGCCACCGCCTGATACGGCTCCAGCAGCGGCAGGTAGAAGGCGGCCACCGGGCGGATGGGTCTTCCGGCCGGCGTCCTGCCCGCCTGCTGCAAAGCAAGCAGGTAGCCCACCAGTTGCAGGCTCAAACCGTAAAACACCTTACAGAAGTCGAGCTTTCGATCCGTCGAGTGCTTGTAGTCGATGACCACGCCGAGCACCTCGTCGGCCAGTTCCGCGATATCGACACGGTCGATCCGGCCGCGCAGGACCACCTCCCGCCCCTTCGGCGTCTTGAGGCTAAGCTGCCCGCCATCCAGTTCGGCATAGCCGAACGGATACTCCACGCGGAAAGGTCGGTACGCGCCCACCCGGGCGCTGTCACGCTGCCAGCGCAGCACGCGACGAAGATGGTCCCGGCTGCGCGACAGCAGGAACGCGTTGCGGGCCTCGGACAGCAGCAGGTCGTCGGCCATGCGCGGCGCCACCTCGCCGGCGGCCGACTCCACCCCCTCGCCGATCTCGTCGTCTTCCAGATCCGCCAGCCGCCGACTGGCGTCGGTCAGATCCTTGATAAATTTCTCCAGGATGGCGTGGCAGAGCGTCCCCAGGTCCACGTCGCGCATGTCCGCCTCAATGCGCTGCTCCAGCCGCAGGAAATATTCCAGATAGTGGGCGAAAGGACAGGCGGCGAACAATTCGAGCCGGCTGACGCTGGCGGCGAAACGCTGCCCGATCCACTGGGCAACCAGGCCGTCATGCAGCCTGGCCGTGTTGGCATACTTCAGGCCGGCCAGCGACCGGCCGAGGCTCACGTGCCAGTCTCTCTGATCGCGAACGGCCTCATACAACGCGTTCCAACGCGCTCGGCCTGCGGGATCTTTCTCGTCACTGATCGGGCCACGGTAGCGAAACTCCCGGGCCAGCCGGGCGCCCAGCTCGCCGCAACGGGTCAGCCACGCGTCGTCGCGTCCGCCGCGCGGGTCCTGCATCACCTCCGGTTCCAGACCCGGCAGGGCCGCCAGCACGTCGCGCAGGTACGGCGAGGCATTCACCGGCTTGCCGTCGGATTCCGCCCGGGGGTACGTGATCAGAATGCGCTCGCTGGCCCGGGTCAAGGCGATGTAGGCCAGCATGCGTTCGTCGAGAAGCTGTTGCCGACGGGGCGGGCCGATCTCCACTTCGTTGGCGGCCAGCGCCTCGCGCTCGTCATCGCCCAGCAGCGGGTCTTCGCCGCGGCGCATGGGGAAGTGTGCGTCATCAAAACCCAGGAGCAGCACGGCCCGAACCGGCGGATGACGGCTGCGCTCGATCGCGCCGATCAGCACCTGGTCAAGCGTCGCGGGAGCCAGCCCCAGGCTGAATTCCGCCAGGCCGGCCTCGGTGGTCTCCTGGAACTCGCGGATACACATCGACTCGCCGCCCAAGGCCCGCACGAACTCGTCCAGCAGCCCCACGAAGTCGGCCCAGACCTGGCGATGGGCCTCGGCCTCGTCCGGCTGGCCGTTCTCCTCGGCTGCGTCCGCCCACTCGTACAAGCGGGGGCCGACCTTCAGCCGGTCGAGACAGTTGAACAGCGCTTCGGCCCACTCGCGGCCGGATGCCTGGCGATTCCCGACCGCGGCGTTGAGCCATGGGCCCAGTGTGTCAAGCCATTTCCGGCGGATGGAGTTAATGTGTTCCAGTATTTCGGCCTGGGGACGTGTCAGCTCCGGTTGGTTGTCCCGGCGGCGGAAGTAACGCGTGAACTTCCAGGGCTCGTCCCAGGCGGACCGGCCGTTAATCCCGCAGGCCAGCAGATAGTTTTCCAACAGGTCGGCATCTTCCGGGGTAATCGGCAGCAGGCCCGTTTTGAGCAACAGTCGCACCGATTCGAGCTGGCAGTCGTCGCTGGCAATGGCCAGCAGGCCGCGAACCAGCTCGATGAGCGGGTGCTGCGTGGTCGGTTGACGGCGGTCAATGAAGCAGGGAATCTCGTGAGCCCGCAGCGCCGCGGAGAGCAGGTCGTGGTAGGGGGCCAGATCCCGCACGATCACCGCGATGTCGCGGTAGCGCATCGGTGGCGAGGCCTCACGGCGGAGACGCTCAATTTCCGCAACCGCCGCATCCACCTCGCAACGCCGATCGGGCAGTTCCAGAACCGTCACCGCCGGCAGAGGAGGGCGGGCATCCTGCCCGCCTTGGTCAGCTACGGGCCTTTGGCCGCTTGTCGGGGGGCGGGCATCTTGCCCGCCTTCCTCTCCCCTGGAAAGGGGCAGCCGGGCCGGTGTTGACCGGCGGCTGAACAGACATTTCTCCAGCCTGGCCAGCTCCGGACGCGCGAACCGCGTGGCGTTTCCAGCCGGCAGGCGGATCGGTTCGGCAAGGCTCAATCCCGCCTTCTTCAACTCGCCGCGAAGTCGGACCATCGTCCGTTCCGTTCGCGAAAACAGTGAGAACCACCAAGGCGGGATCTTGTCCATGGTCACCGCCGGCGTATCCGGATCGGCCAGCATGGTGATTTCCATGCTTTGCGCCCGGCGGGCCAGTGTGGTCAGCAGCTCGTACTCCTGGGCGGTGAAGCCGGCGAAACCATCCACCCAGATCTCCGCGCCGTCCAGCCAGGGGCAACCCGCCGCACGCTCGGCCGCCATCGACAGATACTGCCCGGGGTCCAGTCGATCGCCTTCCAGGGCATCCAGATACCCCCGATACAGCCGGCTCAAGTCCGCCATTTTGGCCGACTGGAGCGGGTCGCTGTCGTGCGTGGCCTGGGCGATGTCCGCCAGCTTCTCGGGCTCCACCTTCTCCCGCATCAGTTCGTCGATGGCGGCGGCGATCTGCTTGATCAGCCCCGGCTTGTCCGCCACCCGCCCGAGGAGCTGCAGCACCGGCCGTTCATGCCGAAGGATCCGGCGAATGAGCATCAGTCGGCCCAGCGCCCCGATGGTCTGGTCCCCGCGCTTCGGCCCGGCCCCCACCTCCGCAAAGATGCGATAGGCCAACCGCTGAAAACTGAGTACCTCGCAACGGGTGTACGCGGGGATGTCCGGCGTCTCGATGAGGGCCCGCTCCATCTGGAAGCTGGCCTGCTCCGGGACCAGGAACAGGAGTCGGTGGCCGGTGGCGGCATTCTGGCGAAGCCGCTCCCGGATCTGCTCAAGACAGCGGTAAGTCTTGCCGCTGCCAGCACGTCCCAGAACCAGGCGGATGGACATGAAGGCGATTATACGAACCGCCCGCCGGCACGCTAGGGTAGAAACCGGATTAGGGTGTGTCCCCTAGTTGGCCTCGTGCCCCAGTTTTCAGGACGGCCTCACGAACCCGTAGCGCAAGCGAGGGTTTACCCCGCAAGCAACGGCTCTGTCCGCAATCAACGGTCCGCCCCGCAAGCAACGGCTCCGCTCGCAAGCAACGGGTCTGCCCCGCATACGACGTGTCCGCTCGCAGGCGATGGGTCCGCCCCGCATACGACGGGTCCGCTCTTCGCCCCACGTACGACGTATCGGCCCGCAGGCGATGGGTTTGTCCCGCATATGACGGGTCTGCTCGCAAACGACGGGTTTGTCCCACATACGCCGGGTTCGCTCGCAGGCGACGGGTTCGCTCGCAGGCGACGGATTCGCCCCGCAGGGAACCCGTGGTTTAGAGCGACCCGCGCCATGTTTGCCGCCCCGTGAGGGGCGGCGTGAGATTCGCTTCCTCGACGAACGCGGACACCTGCCGGTATTGCGTCCACATCTTCACCGGCAGCGTGAGCGGTGTCTGGTCCGAGTGTGGCACGTCGGTGCCGAAGCGGGGTACGGACGGCCGTGGGTCGCACTGACTGTAACGCTGCTGCTCTGGGTCGCCACATGGCCCCAGACGGAAGCGAACGACGGAATCGAGCTGCGACAAGCCCGACGTGGTACTGTCTGTTCTCGACTGCACGGCGGCCAGATCAGTTGATCTGTCTCGGAAGTGGTGGCCATCTGCGGCCTCCATCGTCCTCTCAGTTCTCACGTCTCAGTTCTCGCATCTCAGTTCCAACTTCACCCCGCGTGGCCCGACAGGCGGATGTAATCCACGTGCTTCACGTACCGCAACGCATTGAAGTCGGCTTCCAGCAGCATGGCTTCCGCGTCCAGCAGGCCCAGGGCTCGCTCCAGAACATTTTTCGTAACCGGCCGTTCCAGCCTTATCCGTTGAAGCATCCGGCCGTCGTGATCGATCAGAAACATCACGTCACCGGTTTCGAGGCCATAGGCCGCGGCGGTCGTGCCCGAGATGGATCCGGGCTTGTGTCTTCCGGTCGGAGCGCCGCCGTCAACCGCCTCGATAATCTGTGTGCGGTCGGGATCGCCTTCGAGGGCGGAAGGGGCGGTGTCAGGACTGTGGATGAGAACTACCTCCAGCCCCGCGGATTTGTATCGCTCGTACAAGCCCTGCAGCTTGTCCTTCACACAGGAATAGGCCGGCGTGAAGGCCACGAGCACCACCTTGCCCCGCATCGCGGCGAGGCTCACGGGCCGGCCGGTCCGGATGTCCTTGAGTTGGACGAATTCGGGGGCGGGCTTGCCGTAGAAGAACGAGTATTGCGCCGGCGGCAGATCGATGGTACCTAAATCCAGGCTCTCCTGGCCGGGGACGACGTCGAATGCGATGCGCACCTGCCGTGTTTCCGGCCGCCCGTCCGCGTCGCCGAAGAACCACGTGCAGTAGTTGCCGGGCGGCAGCAGGTACTCGAACTCGTAAGGCGTGCCGTCGGGAGCAGCCTGAGTTTTAAGCTGCTCGAAGAGCGGTATCTCATCGTTTTGCCGGACCAGGATGTGTCCTTTGGTCTGGGCGAGGGGGAAGCCCATGTCCAGCAGCGCTGAACTGATCAGGCGAAAACTCACGCGGCACAGCGGGTGGAGCAGCACGCTCCATTCGCGGTCATGGCTGTCCCTGGGGATCAGGATCGTCGCCCCCAATCCTCGTTCGGTATGCATGGCCAGCACGGGCGTGCCCGCTTCCGTGAGCGGGTTTTGGAACCATGTCCAAGGCAGCCGGGCTGTTCCATCCGGCCCGGATCTCAGGTCCTGCGGCTCGGTGCGACGACAGTAGAATTGCGGTTGCCGCCTGTCCACCGGGTTCGAAGGGCGAGATTGACGCCCTCGACCGGGTTGCCGTCTTGATCCAGGAGACGCAGCGTGACCACGCTCTCCGGAGCTGGTTGGGGCGCGATATCTTGCGCGATCGGCTCGCACGGCGAGGCATTGGAAGGTTCCGGCCTGGCCGGCGGCTCATTGATGCCAGGGTCCCGTTCGAGCGAGGGGTCGCGGTCCTGGCCAAACATGATGCTTTGCAACCAGCTCGATGAGGCCGTGGAAATCCGGGTGGAGATGCCCACGAGTGCCGCGCTGACCAGAAGAACGCACACTGCCAAGCTGACCGCCTTGCGCGACAGCTTCATGGTTTCGTCCCTCAGCTTCAGCACGCGGCGAATGCGGGCGACGACATTCGCCTCGCCCATGGCCGCGAAGGCGGCGTGTTCGGAGATCGGCAGGACCATGCCTGCCAGCAACTCGGCGTAGGCTCGCGGCTGGCGGGTGTACGCGAGCACCACCTGATCGCAACAGTGTTCGCGCTCGGCACGCACCCATTCCGAAACCAGCCACACCACGGGATGGAAGAACAGGATGGACTCGACGATCCGCTGGAAGAGGTTGACCAGGTTGTCCCATCGGCGGACATGGGCGAGTTCGTGAAGCAGGACCATTTCGAGCTGCTCGGGGCTCCAACCGGCCAGTGCGGCGGGGGGCAGCAGAATGATCGGGCGCAGTATACCGATGAGCACCGGGCTCTTCAGGCGGTGGCAGACGCCGACGGCCACGCGCCGCGTCATGCACAGCGCCCCAAGCAGACGCTGGCAGGTATCGGGCACGATGCCGGTGGTGAGCAAGGTGCTTTGGCGGCCAAGACGTTCCGCTCCGGCCAGGCCGGTGATTACCAGCAGGAACGCCAGTGGCGAGCCGGTCAGCCAGACCCACGGCAGATATCGAACGGCGGTGAACGCGGCTTCTTTTGCCAACGAAAGCAGCGAGGGCGCCGCGGCGGAGCCGGCATCCACGGGCCGGCCTGTGGTGGTCGCGGATAGCGTCAGGCCGAGGGCCTCGTCCGGCCCCTCTCTGGGCAAGGAAAGGCCGTCCGAGCGGACGGTTACGATCGGGGTGGGGTTATCGTTGGCCACCACGACCCCAATGGCCAGAGGCGCGAGCGCGAGCAGCACGAGACAGCCCAGGGCGAACGTATATCGCACCACGGGCTGTGCCGAACTCAGGACCAGCCGGCCGGCAGTCGCGAACAGGCCGATGACCACTCCCACCCAGAGGAAATGCAGCATGGTCCAGCCGGCCACGAGCCAATACCCGGAATTCATTATCCGTGTGTCCATGATTCAAATCCCGCTTTGGCAGGCCCGCTCGGGTACCCCATGGTAAAGGTAGGAAACAGGTTCTCCACGCCCATCTTGTCCCTCCGGGCGCAAAGCCGTCCGTCGCATTCTGCTAAATTAGAATGCCAGAGAGGTAGTTCGGCTGTCAATGAAAATCCTCGGCTCAGCGGATAAACCGGATCCGGGGCAGCATCGGAAGCTCGCCGGCGGCAGGGGGTCTCCCGGAGGGGGGCCAGGATGCTGTAAAACCGGGTTCACGTCTTCGAGCGCGATGACCATGCAGAAATCTAAAGGCGATCTGATGCTATATTTATGACGAATATCGCCAGGTGCGAAGTTGGACCGGTTTCGGCCTTTGCCAGGCTTTCCGGTCGCTGCTAGAGTGTCGCCGCATGAGGACCGATTCCCCCATACCGAAAGCCCTGACCGACGAGGAAAACCGCCGGCTGATCGAACTCGACCGCCGGTACGTCTGGCATCCGTTCACCCAGCACTCACTCTGGAATCAGGTCGATCCTCTGGTCATCGTGGGCGGAGAAGGGGAATACTTGATCGGCGCGGACGGCCGACGATACATCGACGGCCATTCGAGCATGTGGTGCAACGTCCACGGGCATCGGCGGCCGGAGATCGACCGGGCCATCATTGAACAGCTCGGGAAAGTGGCGCACTCCACCCAGCTTGGCCTCGCCTCGCCGCCGGCCATCGAACTGGCCCGCCGGCTCATTGAGATCGCGCCGCCGGGGCTGGCCAAGGTGTTCTACTCTGACGATGGTTCCACCGCCCTGGAGGTCGCCTGCAAGATGGCCTTCGCCTACTGGCGGCACCGCGGCCACGAGGGGCGCGATTGCTTCATTGCTCTCCGGAACGCCTACCACGGCGATACCGTCGGGGCCGTCAGCGTCGGGGGCATCGACCTTTTCCACCGCGTCTATCGCCCCATGCTCTTTGAGACGCATTTTGCCCCTTCGCCGTACTGCTACCGCTGCCCCCTGGGCAAGAGCCCTGAAAGCTGCGGCATGGCCTGTGCCGACGAACTGGGCGCCCTGCTGGAACGCCATGCCGGGCGCGTGGCCGCCGTCGTGGTGGAGCCGCTTGTGCAATGCGCTGGAGGGATGATCACTGCGCCGCGGGGGTATCTCCGGCGGGTCCGCGAGCTGTGCGACCAGTATCGGACCCTGCTGATCGCCGACGAAGTCGCAACCGGCTTCGGCCGAACCGGGCGCATGTTCGCCTGTGAGCACGAGGGGGTGTCGCCGGACCTGCTGTGCCTCTCCAAAGGCCTGACCGGCGGCTATCTACCGCTGGCCGCCACCCTGGCAACCCAGGAAATTTTTGATGCTTTCCTGGGTCCGATAGACAGCGGACGGACCTTCTATCACGGCCACACCTTCACGGGCAATCCACTGGCCTGTGCGGCGGCCCTGGCCTCCCTGGACCTGTTCGAATCTGAACGGATTCTGGAACAATTGCCGGTCAAAATTGAGCGGTTGCGCCTGGGCCTGAAAGATTTAGCCAGCCACCCGCTGGTCGGTGACGTCCGGCAGTGTGGTCTGATCGCCGGGGTTGAACTGGTCTGCGACAAGACCACGCGCAAAGGGTATACGTACGGGATGCAAGTGGGGGCGCAGGTCTGTGCGCGGGCCAGAGAACATGGCGTTATCCTGCGCCCGCTGGCGGACGTTTTGGTCATCATGCCGCCGCTTGTGATCTCAATCGAGAATTTGGATTATCTGCTGAAGGTGATAGAATACTGCGTCGATGGAGTGAGCCGGGGTCTTCGCGAAGCCGCAAGTGATGGCTTGGAGTAGGCATCCAACCGCCGACGGGTAAAGTCGTGGCCATGAACTTCGATGCAGGTGGACATTTGGGGAATCCCGGCCGGACGTCTGGATGGCGTTCCGCGCGGCAGGGCAGGGTGCACGGGCCGGCCCCGGCCTTCACGCTGATCGAAGTGCTCGTGGTGGTCGCCATCATCGCCCTGTTGGTCGGCATCCTGTTGCCTTCGCTGAGCAAGGCCAGGGAACTGGCCCAGACCACCGTCTGCAAGACCCACCTGGACCAGATGTATAAAGGCCACCTCCTTTACGCGGCGGACCACAAGAACTATTTCCCGCACGTCGAATGGTGGCTCTGGGACAGCCTGGGCACCTCGTACCCGATGGTGGATTACTATCCCAATCTCTATGCCAAAACCGGCGGCGTCCGCCCGACCGATTCCAGTGCCTGGGTCGAGTTCGGGCACATCTACAAGTACATCAAGAGCAAGGAAGTCTACTTTTGCCCGAAAGACACGCTGCGGCGCCGCGGCCGGGCCATCGGCGCCGGCGGCGCGTACGGCGACAAGCCGATCCACAGCTACGTCCGCCTGTTGCATCCCCATGAAATGGTGCAGGCTTACAAGGGAGGCGTGTATGGCGAGCCTTTCGCCAATCCCCTCGCCGACGCCAACTTCATCAACCCGGACAAATTGCCCAGGAACCTGGTACACGACGGCGTCCGCTACGACACCCGGCCCACCCGCCTGGGCATGATGTTTGAAGAGTTTCAAAACTACGATGACGTGCCCAACTGGCTCCCCGTGCCGCCCGACACCAGCAAGATGCTCAATGATGGCAACAGCGGCTTCTTTACCTTCCGCCAGTTGAGCTGGAACGACTACCTCAGCGTGTGGCACAACCGGAGAGGACACGTACTGTTCTTTGACGGACGCCTGCAATTGGTGGACGCCATCAAGTTCAACCGCGAGCCCGGCACTTACGGGCGCTGGGTTGCCGCCGGCGGGCCCAGGCCGTAGCGATCACGGGTTTGACTTTCCGCCTCCATGCCGGGCCTCTGCCTCCATCCCCAGGCCATCAGCCAGAACATCAGCAGCAGCGTACTGGCCGGCAGGCCGACTGCGGCCGCCGGCGTGAGCCTGGCCAGGGCGCGCTCCGTTCCACCGTCCATGAAGGCGGTCATCAGCACGAATACGGTCACAGCGACAATCCGGCCGCATCGTGTCGCGAATGCCTCCAGGACTGCCCAGGCGACGATAGGGGCGATCAGCACGTAAGTGGGTGATTCGATGGCCGGACCAAAGAGCATGAGATAACCGATCCCCGCCGCTAATGCTGCCGTCAGCCACATCCGTGGTTTGTGGTCCCATCGCCGCTTTTGCCACCAACACCAGCCCAGGGCCGTGATCCCCGCACCGGCCTGGAGCACCGCGTAAACGCTAAGATTTGTCGTGATGCCGGCCCATTCCCAGAAGGTGCGTGCGTCCCGGAAGCTGGGCCAGCGCTTCTGCCTCGTCTGTACAAGGTGTTCGAACCAGCCGGTGTACTGGTCCAGAACGTATTCCGGCGACGCAGTCAGGAAGGGCAACAAACCGCCGATAACCAATGCCCCCAGAAGTCGTGGGCCCAGCCGCCCGGGGACCAGGCCTGCAAACAGGAGCCCCACGGCCAGCGGCGAGAGCTTCAGGTATACCGCCGCTGAGAGCAGCCCGGCGGCCAGCCACCATCGCTGCCGGGCCAGTCCGGCCGTCGCCAGCAGCAGGCAGGCGGCCACCAGCCCGTTGCTCTGACCGTTCCACAATCCCCGCACGGCCACCGGCATTGCCAGGGCCAGCAGGATGGCCTCCCGCACAGGCGGCCACTCTCCGGGCAACACGTCGCGAGCCAGCCGGCGGACGGCCCAGACGTATGCTCCCACGTTGAGCAGCGCGAAAAGCAGCCCGCCCCAGACCAGCCCCAGCCAGGCGAACGGCGTCATCGCAATCGCGAAAGCCGGGCTGTAGCGAAAGGGGCCCAGGTTCTCGTATTCCTCGTACAGCGGCAGCCCGGCCCACCAGTGCTCAGCGCCGGCCGCGAACTTCGGGAACACCGTGTGCAGAGTGGGGGTGACGAGGCTCTTGATCGCCAGGGCCACCGCAAAGATGAGCCACAACAGCAGGGCGGCGCGGATGGGAGCCCGGTTCTCCGCTTGCTCCGGGGGTTCTGCAATCCTAGAATCCGTACTCATCGGCAGAGGCTCCATCCGGCCTGTATCCCGGCGTCGTTTCGCTGATCATACCGGGGTGCAGCCGATCCTTTTACGGATAAAACAGTTGTTTGACAATAATAACGTTGTTGATCTGCTGATCCGCGTTCCGATCATCCTGCTGGCCCTGACGGTCCACGAGTTCTGTCATGCGTACTTTGCCCTGCGCATGGGCGATCCAACCGCCTACCGGCTCGGCAGGTGTACGCTGGACCCGCTCAAGCACCTCGATCCGCTGGGCACCATCTGTCTGCTGTTCGCCCCCATCGGCTGGGCCAAGCCGGTGCCGGTGAACCCGATGAACTTCCGCGACTATCGCAAGGGGCAACTGGTGACCTCGGCGGCCGGGCCGCTGAGCAACGTAGTGCAGGCCATCGTGTTTGCCCTGCTGATACGCGTCCTTTCCACGTGGGGGGCGTCCTTGACCGGCACGGAACAAGGCGCGAAGTTGTGGTCGGTCCTGTTGCAGATGTGCTGGATGGGCGTGATGATCAACATCGGCCTGGCGGTATTCAACCTGCTGCCGATTTTTCCGCTGGATGGTTTCCACATCAGCCTTCAGTTCATGCGCGGGGAATCGCAGCGGCGGTTCCTGGAGATGGCCCACATGGGGCCGTTCATGATCCTGGGGCTGGTGCTGATCGGCAACCTCACGGATTTCAGTCCGCTGTCGTACCTGGTCATGCCACCGTTCAAGTTCGTCATGCAATACGTAGCCGGCATCGACCTGGGGTGACGCGTGATTTACACTACACGGCAGGCTCGTAGCGGCCGGGCTTCGTACCGGCCGTTTTATCCGAGAGACGGCCGGTACGGAGTCCGGCCGCTACAGCAATTTGGTTAGCTTGCGCTTTTGATTACTTTGCGCTGTAGAAGCAGTTGAGATGGGAATGACATGAGAGTTTTATCGGGCATTCAACCTTCCGGCCGTCTGCACCTGGGCAACTATTTCGGGGCCATGCGCCCGCAGATCGAGATGCAGACGGAGCACGAGTGTTTCTACTTCATTGCCAACTACCACGCGCTGACCAGCCTGACCGACGCCGAGATGGTCGTCGAGTACACCCGGCAGGTGGCGATGGGCTACCTGGCCCTGGGGCTGGACCCGGCCAAGGCGGTCTTCTTCCGCCAGACCGACGTGCCGGAGGTGACGGAGCTGTCGTGGATTCTTTCGTGCGTGACGCCGCTGGGGCTGCTTCAGCGGGCCCATTCCTACAAGGACAAGGTGGCCCAGGGCCTCTCGCCTAACCACGGGCTGTTCGCCTATCCGGTGCTGATGGCGGCCGACATCCTCATCTACAAGCCGCAGCTCGTGCCCGTGGGGCAGGACCAGAAGCAGCACGTGGAGATCACGCAGGACCTCCAGGGTAAGTTCAACCAGACGTACGGCGAGATCTTCGTGCGGCCCGAGGCGCTGATCCGCGACGAAGTGGCGGTGGTGCCGGGGATCGATGGGCGGAAGATGAGCAAGAGCTATGACAACGCCATCGAGTTGTTCGCGCCCGAGAAGGTGGTCAGAAAGCGGATCATGTCCATCGTGACCGACTCGACGCCGGTGGAGGAGCCCAAGGACGTCAACAACAACGCCATGGCCCTGCTGCGGCTGATCGCCTCGAAAGAGGAGACCGCCGAGTGGGAGGAACGCCATCGCCGCGGCGGCATGGGCTACGGCGAGGTGAAGAAGCGGCTCTTCGAGCTGTTTATGGAGAAGCTGGGTCCGGCGCGGAAGCGGTACCAGGAATTAGAAGCACACCCGGAGGAGGTCGAGCGCATCCTGGCCGAAGGCGGCCGGCGGGCCCGCGAGGTCGCCGCCCAGACTATGCGAGAAGTACGCAAGGCCGTGGGGTTAGTGACGGTACGAGACATGTGACCCAATGTCTAATGACGAAAGCCCTAATGACGAATGAAGGCGTCGCCTGTTGGTCATTCGTCATTAGGGCTTTGGGAATTCTTTAGACATTAGTGCTTAGACATTAGGCATTTCCTCACCCCATGTGCTTCACCACCGCCTCACCGAACTCGCTGCATTTGAGCTTGGTGGCCGGCTGGCCTTCCATTTCCATGAGGCGGTGGAAGTCGTAGGTGACCGTGCGGGCATTGATCGCACCCTCCATGCCCTTGATGATCAGGTCCGCGGCCTCGTTCCAGCCCAGGTGGCGGAGCATCATCTCGCCGGAGAGGATCACGCTGCCCGGGTTGACCACGTCCTTGTTGGCGTACTTGGGCGCGGTGCCGTGGGTGGCCTCGAAGATGGCGTGCCCGGTGACGTAGTTGATGTTGCCGCCGGGGGCGATGCCGATGCCGCCGACCTGGGCAGCCAGGGCGTCGGAGAGATAATCGCCATTGAGATTCAGCGTGGCAATCACATCGAAATCGTTCGGGCGGGTGAGCACCTGCTGGAGGGCGATGTCGGCAATGGCGTCCTTGATGATGATCTTGCCGGCCTTGCGGGCGGCTTCCATTTCGGCGTTGGCGGCGGCCTCGTCCTTGTTCCGCTTGGTGTTTTCCCACTGGTTCCAGGTGTAGGTCTGGTCAGGGAAGTAACGCTCGGCCACCTGGTAGCCCCATTCGCGGAAAGCGCCTTCGGTGTACTTCATGATGTTGCCCTTATGGACCAGGGTCACCGAGCGGCGCTTGTTCTTGATGGCGTAGGAGATGGCGCCGTGTACGAGCCGTTCCGTGCCCAGGTAGCTGACCGGCTTGATGCCAATGCCCACCTGGAGGGGCGCCTCCCGGCAGGGCCAGCCGGCGGTTTCGAGCCATCGCAGCCAGTCGTCGCCGGCCTCCTGCGTGCCGAAGCGGATCTTCTTGAAGTCCTTGGGGAAGTGCTCCTGGAGAAAATCGAGTACCCGCGCGGCTTCGGGCGAGCCGGCCGGGTATTCAATGCCCGCGTAGATGTCTTCGGTGTTCTCGCGGAAGATGACCATGTCCACGGCCTCCGGCCGCTTGACCGGCGAAGGGACGCCGCGGAAGTAACGCACCGGCCGCAGGCAGACGTAGAGATCCAGCAGTTGACGCAGGGCCACGTTCAGTGACCGGATGCCGCCGCCGACCGGCGTCGTCAACGGGCCCTTAATGCCGACGATGTACTTCTGGAAGGCTTCGACGGTCTCGTCGGGCAGCCAGGTATTAAGAGCGTGGAACGACTCTTCGCCGGCCAGGACCTTGAGCCAGGCGAGCCTCCTTTTACCTCCATAAGCCTTTTCAACGGCTGCATCGAAGACCCGTTGGGCGGCCCGCCAGATATCCGGGCCGGTGCCGTCGCCGGCGATGAAGGGGATGACGGGCCGGTCAGGGACTTCCAGCCCTGTATCATTCCTGCGAATGGGGTCACCGTCAGGCGGAAGAGTCAGTGGCATCTGTCTGCAATCCTTTCGTCTCGATCTTTTTTTGAACACCCGAAGGTCCATGATGATACGGAAGACGAGGCACAGGGGGAAGGGAGGGGGCGGCATCCGAAAGGGACGCGGAACGCACGGCAGCGGTTGGGGGGATCTCCAAAGCGATGAGGCGAGGATGAATGAAACCAGACCGGCCGCGGATCGGATACGGCCGCCACAGGAGAAGGGTTCATCCGCAAAGCCTTTGTGTACAAGTCTTTAGATCCGCTGGCGCGACGAGCGATGAAGCGATGAATCGGGAGGTCGAGCCGCCGGTTCCGGCCAAGGCTGGCTTGAAGGGCCATCGGCCCTCCGGAGGGACTCGATAACCGTTGCTCTTCTCTCTGGGAGCACGCCGTGAACGCGACCGGCGACGCTGTCCGCCGCCATGCGCCAGCAGCCAGGAGCCTGCCCGGCGGTCCCTGAGAACCTCCCTTACCCCCGCGATGTAGAAAAGGGGGTGGATACTGAACATGCCGACAAATGCACGTCCGATAAGGCACTGCTATCATAGACCGTCGTGGCCGGAGACAAAGTGGTATTCCCAAGGAGTTGGATATGAATCGGTGGAATCGAGAGGGGGCGGTTTGCGTGCAGGCAGTCAAGCGAAACTCGATACCTGCGGCTGTGGCGGGATTGTTGATCGCTACTCTATGGCTGACGATTGCGGTCAATAGCGCCCACGGACAGGAGACGGGGAAAGTGAGATCCGCTCCATCCCGGCGGGCGGTTCCGACCGAGACCACTGTCCCGGCCCGCCCGGCGGCGCCGCTGCCGAGGCGCGTTTCGGCGGAGCAGGGGGCGGACGTGGAGGCCAGTGCGGACGACATCGCCTTCCTGGATCGCTTCTCGACGGCCATGAGCCGGGTGGCGCGGATTGCCCGGCCATCGGTGGTGAGCGTTCAGACGGTGATGGGCTCGGCCGGCGGGCGTCAGCGTCAGGCGTCGGGGAGCGGCGTGATCTTTGACTCGCAGGGGCACATTGTGACCAGCAGCCACGTGCTCCAGGGCGCCCGGCAGATCCACGTGGTGCTGGCGGACGGAAGAAGGATCAAGGCCGAGCTGGTAGGGAGGGACCCGAAGACGGACGTGGCCGTTCTACGGATCAACGCTCCCAATCTCATTCCCGCGAAGTTCGCCGATTCCTCCCGGGTGGAGGTTGGCAACCTCGTCCTGGCGATCGGCAGCCCGTTCCGGCTTTCGCAGACGGTGTCACACGGGATCGTCAGCGCGACCGGACGGTCGAACCTGGACATCGAGGGGATGGAGTATCAGAACTTCATCCAGACGGACGCCTCGACCAACCCGGGCAATTCCGGCGGGGCGCTCGTGAACACGCGCGGCCAGGTGATCGGAATCAATACCGCCATCGCCGGAGACGGCAACTTCGCCGGCGTGGCGTTCGCGACACCGTCCAATACGGTGGTGTGGGCGGCCCGCCGAATCATCAGCGGGCAGCCGCTGGTGCGGGGCTATCTCGGTATCAGCATCACGCCGTTATTTCCCGAAGTGGCCGACCGGCTGAAACTCGACACGGCCCACGGGGTGTTCATTGAAGAAGTGGTGCCGAACGGACCGGCCGCGCAGGCGGGGCTTCGCGCCGAGGACGTGGTGCTGGAAGTCAACGGTGTGCGGGTGACGGACAGCGGGCAGCTTCAGGCGCTGATCGCGGAACTGCCGGTGGGAGAGCGGGCGACGATCACCATCTGGCGCGAGGGCCGGGAGCGGAAGGTGCAGGTTGTGCCCGGCGAGCAGCCTGAGGATCTCTGAAGGGTCTGACGGGCATTCTCCAGGGCTCACGCCCTCGGATAGCGCTGCCGGATCGCCGAATCACAAAAGCACGAAACCGCGCAGAAGGACGTCGGATGGGGGACTCCTTTGCGCGGTTTCGTGCTTTTCATGATCTCGCCCGGCTTTCTGCGCTCCTGGAGGTGTCCTGGACTCCCCGTGTTACGGCTGAAGCCCATTCCCAGCGTTTTCGTTTTGGCGCAGTGACGGCGGAATTTCAAGCCAAGGCGAACGACCGATCCACCGTCTGCCGGCGCCGCTTCTGCCAGCGGAATTTCAGCCGATCCGCGATCGCCCGCTTCAGGCGGATCGCCGCGGCGTCGATGGCCATATAGGGATCGACGTCCATCTGTTCGACCACGACCGAGCCTGCCCGCCCGAGCCAGGCTTCCATGCGACAGAGTTTGCCATCCCCGCCCCGATCTCCGTTACAGGTCCGTAGCCATACATTGACCCAGCGAACCCGGTTGGCGAATCGCTGCAGGGCGAGCCAGGTGCGCACCTCCGCGTAGTTCCGCAGCGCCAGGGGCAATTCCGTATTGATAACAGACACTTTTATGCGCATGTTCGCCTCCTTGAAAAAGGGTCTGTTTCGTCCACACGACCGGAATGTCATCGATCCAGGGCCTACAGGTGCAGGTCCCCCGCGGCCTCCGGCTGGTAGAACAGCTTCTCAATTTTCACCTCGCGCGTGCCCCAGGGCGTCGGGCAGCGAACCACGTCGCCCACACGGCTCCCGAGGATGGCTGTCCCCAGCGGAGAAAGGACCGAAACGTCGTCCTCCTGATAGCCTGCCTGCTCCGGGTACACGATGTTGCAGATGAACCGCTCATCCTCATCCAGGTCATGAATGCGGACGCGCGAATTCATGGTCACCGTGTCTTCCGGAATCTCCCACCAGGGAACGACCTTCGCGCGGCGCAGCTCCCGCTCGAGCGCATTGAGGTATGCGCCGCACCGGCGATGATGGCGCAGAGCGCGAATCGCCGCCCGGAGCCTCCTGTGATCCGTATCGGTGACCAGAATCTGGTCAGTCATCACGGACATCATGAAACACCTCCCGGTTATCGCACCAACTCAGGTGACCGGCTGCGTGCGGCTCTTGGCCGGGAAAGGATTTTCTCGATCCGAACTCTGCGCGTTCCGCCGGGCGCACGCACCCTGACCACATCGCCGACGCGGGTTCCCAGGATGGCGCTACCCAGCGGGGCCACCACGGAAAGTTTGCCTTCCGCGAAGCTGGCTTCGCCCGGATAGACGAGGGTCCAGGTATCGGTTTCCCCGGTCGCCAGGTCGAGGATGCGCACGCGCGAACCCATAACGACCGTGTTCCGCGGCACGCGATGAGCCGGCACTATCTGGCAGCGGTCCAGCTCCCGCTCAAGCGCCTGCAGATGCGGTTTCTCGATCACTCCAGGAGGTGCGAAGCGAATCAACTCGTTGAGCTGTTCGAAATCGCGGTCCGGAATTACCACTGGCGCGCTTTTCATGCTCAACTCCTTATTTCAAGAAGATCACTCGATTGTTTGGAAAGCAGTGCCGTCGACGTGCTTGGCCGGCGAAATCGCCGCGCTCCATGCAGTGCCTGACCGGCCATCGGCACCCAAGGATAGGGGGGAAATACCTATTGGACGAATACAAACGTTCAATGCTACCTATTGATACCGTCTATAATAGGGCATGAAGTGGTTGAACTATCATCACCTTTACTATTTCTGGGTCGTGGCCCGCGAGGGCAGCGTGTCACGGGCGGCCAAGGAACTGCTCGTGTCGCAGCCGACGGTCAGCTCGCTCGTCAAATCCCTGGAGAATGCGCTGGGACAGCGACTGTTCGAGCGCGCGGGGCGCCGACTGGTGCTGACCGAGGCGGGGCGGGTGGCCTTCAACTATGCCAATGAGATCTTTTCACTGGGGCGGGAACTGATCAAGGCCCTGGAGGAGGCGCCCAAGGACCGGCCGCTGAAACTCACGGTCGGCATCCTGGATATTCTGCCCAAGAGCGTGGTGCGTCTGCTGTTGGAGCCGGCGCTGCGTCTGCCGCAGCCGGTCCGGCTGACCTGCCGGGAGGACAAGGCCGATCGCCTGCTGGCGGATCTGGCCGCTCATCGCAGCGACGTGGTACTCAGCGACGCGCCCATCGGGGCGAGCGTTCAGCTTCGCGGTTTTAACCATTTGCTGGGAGATAGTGGCATTAGCTTCCTGGGCGTCCAGTCGTTGGCCGCGAAGTACAGGCGGCGCTTTCCGGACTCGCTGGACGGAGCGCCGGTCCTGCTGCCCGGCGAGGGGACCGCTTTGCGCCATGAGCTGAACCTCTGGCTGGATGCGAAGAGGATTCATCCGGTGGTGGTTGTCGAATGCGACGATGCGGCCCTGCTGAGCTCCCTCGGGCAGGAGGGGACGGGCATCTTTATCGTGCCGTCGGTGGTAGAGGAGGAGGTGCGCAGGGAAGGCTGCGTCAGCGTGATTGGCCGGACCGATGAGGTGCGGCAACGCTTCTACGCGATCACCGTGGAGGCCAAACTCAGTCATCCGGCGGTGGTGGCCATCCGGGAGGGCGCTCGACGGGGGGTGTTCGCGTGAGCGGACGGGGTGGAGGAATCACCTCATCCATGTCTGCCGGCGCGAGCCGGGATTACCGCGGTCGTCCGAATGCGCAGATGTGCCGATAAGGCCCATGGCCGTCAGGGGCGCGGGCCGCTACCGCAGGGCCGCGAGCAACGCCTGGCTGCGCGGGCCGCCGGCGTGGCAGTGAAACCGGCGGCGCGTATCGTCGATCGGTTCGAGCGTGATGGTGAGCCGGTCTTCGGGCAGTAACGGTTCGACACGGTCGGCCCACTCGATCAGCGCGGCGCCCTGGGCGAGCATTTCATCGAAGCCGAGGGCATCCAGGTCGGTCCAGTTCCGCAGGCGATAGGTGTCGATATGGTAGAGGCGCAGGGCGGCGCTGCCGGGGCCCGGGCCGTGTTGCGGCGATTCCGACCGGCCGGGCGGGCGGGCCTCGTATTCGTTAACGATGACGAAGGTGGGGCTGTTGACCTCGCGGGAATCGGGCACGCCGGCGCCTTCGGCAATCCCGCGGACGAGGGCGGTCTTGCCGGCGCCCAGGGGACCCACAAGGGCCACCACGTCGCCGACGATCAGGGCGGCGCCGAGACGCCGGCCGATGTCATGGGTCGCTTCGAGGTTGTTGCTTTCGAGGATCATTTCCAATGCTCGTAACCACGGGGTTCGATGCGGTCTCGTCGGCCGTCAGGATGAACGAGGGCGATGCAGGGTGCGTCCTGGGATAAAGATATCGCGAGCCCATCCCTGAAACGAGAGGCCGACTTTCCAACCATACGGCCGACGGGAATCAGCCCGTAGGGGCCTTGAACGAGATCCGGATGGCCGGCGATGAGCAACTCGAAATCCTCGCCATCGTGGAGGGTGTGCTCCAGGGGCGTCCTACCGGTGGTTCGAGCCAGGTCGCGAGCCGCGGGGCTGATGGCCCGTTCGAGGCTGGTGGCCTCAAGTTCGGCATCGCAGCCGCTGGCCTGACACATGCGGTACAAATCCATGGACAGGCCGTCGGACAGATCCATCATGGCGTGCAGGGCGGGGTCGGGGGCGATCTGCCGGGCCAGGTCGAGCCGGGGCGTGAACGTCAGGTGCGATCCGAGCAAGCTGCCGCCGAGGGGGCCGCTGACAAAGAGAGCGTCTCCTTCGCGGGCATCGCCACGGCGGATCGGACCGCGCGGCGACAGAGGCTCGGCGAGCATGGCGATGTCGATAGCCAACCGGCCGGACCAGCTTGTGGTGTCTCCGCCGACGATACGGCAGCCGAAGCGATCGGCGACTTGGGCCATGCCCTCGTAGATGCATTTCACATCCTCCAGCGCGAGGGTGTTCGGCAGGGCCAGGCTGACGGTGGCGGCGACCGGCTGACAGGCCATGGCCGCACAGTCGCTGAGCGAACAGGCCAGGGCCTTCCGGCCGATCAACTCAAAGCTCTGCTTGTCCGTCTCGAAATGCACCCCGTCCAGGAGCATATCGGTAGTGATGGCGACGAGGCTCTGGCCAAAGCGCAGAACGGCCATATCGTCGCCGATGCCGACCGGCACACGATCGGCGTCAGGCGGGAAACGCTCCCGCAACCAGGCAACCAGGGCATTTTCACCTTTCTCGGACATTACTTGAGCTTATGGGGAAAGTCGCGACAGGGGAAGCGGCGCGGGAACACAAAAAGCGGGAGCATGCGAAAAAGCCACACCCCACGTTTGGAGGGTGTGGTTTAAGCGATTGTGCGCGATGGTAAGACAACAAGAATCACGATTTGTGTGCCAGGGCTCTTGAGCCGTGCCGGGACGACTCCGACGTGGAGCACAGCCAAGACCATTGGCACACACAGAGGACGCCGGCGCACCCCAGGACATGTCGCAGGACGGCGCACGGTCATATAAAAGACGGCCACCCCGAGGCCGGCGGGAGCTGCCGCCTCCTGCGGGGCGGCCATACCCTCCGGCCAATGCCGAAACGGTGAAGCCTTCTGGTTGCTGAAACCTTCCCCTGACGCCAAGGGCCGCAAGGATGAGGAACCTGCTGTTACGGGCCGATCGCGACCATGCCGGTTTCGCCGGTACGGATCTGGATGCAATCCTCGAGGGGGAGGACGAAAATCTTTCCGTCGCCGACCTTTCCGGTATCGCCGGTACGCGCGGCGCGGACGATGGCGTCAACCGCGGCATCCACGAAGGCATCGTTCACGGCGATTTCCAGTTTGATCTTGGGCAACAGGCGGATTTCCTGCTCCTGAGCGCGGTAAACCTCGGTGTAGCCGCGCTGCCGGCCGCAACCGCGCACGTCGCTGACGGTCATGAGATAGATGTCGCTTTCGGCGAGGGCCTCTTGCACCTCGTCGAGGCGATCAGGGCGGATGATGGCAACGATCATTTTCATGCCAAAGTCCTTTCGGTCGTTGGGTTCACGATTGCACTGTGCCACTTGAAGGCGGTCAAGCCGTCCGCCTCCCGGCAAAGGGGGGCGGAGGAGGCCCGCCTTCGCCGGGAAGGTGCGGACAGGATGCCCGGGCTACACGCCGACGAGCATGGGCAGCGAGGAATCCTGTTCGGCCTCGATGATCCGTACGGTTGCGCCCGGCGTGACTTCCTTGAAGATGGCTTCAAGATCGGCACGGATTTCCTCGCGATCCCCGCCACGGAAACGGAAGTGATTCTCGCGCACGGTGCTCAGGTTGGCGTAGACCTGCTTGAATTCGGGCGTGGGCGGCGTGCCGTTGGACTGGCAGAGTCCTCGCCAATGACGGCTGATCGCGCTGGGGCTGATGCCCTCGACGGCGAGCGTGAACTGCTCGCCTAAGCTGGGCGGGATCATGGCGGGACGCGGCTCGCCGGCGAAGGCGGTCACGGGATCGCCGCCCCCGAAGGCGTAGGCCCGCTCGCTGTGCTGGGAAAGATCCAGACCCATGGTCTCCTCCTCGCGGTAAGCGCGAACCCTGGTGACGAGATTGATCACCATGAGGATGACCAGGGTGCCCAGGCCGGAGAAGGCGTAGGTGGCCAGGATGGCGATCGCCTGCTTGACGAGGAGGGTCAGTCCGCCTTCCAACTCAATTGCGGGGTTTGCGGCCCTGGTGGCCAGGAGGCCGGTGAGCAGGGCGCCCAGCGTTCCGCCCACCATGTGTACGCCCACGACATCGAGGGCGTCGTCGTAGCCAATCCTCGGTTTGAGGGAGACGGCCGTGTAGCACACAACGCCACCCAGGGCGCCCATCACCAGGGCCGACAGGGGGGTTACGAAACCGGCGGCCGGCGTGATGACGACCAGCCCGGCCACGGCGCCGGAGGCCGCACCGAGAATGGTAGGCTTGCCGGACTTGAGCCACTCGGCAATCATCCAGCCCAGGGCGGCGGCTGCTGCTGCGGTATTGGTGTTGATGAACGCGAGGGAGGCCAGCTCGTTGGAGCCCAGGGCGCTGCCGGCGTTAAATCCGAACCAGCCCACCCAGAGCAGAGAGGCGCCCAGAACGGTAAAGGGC